>JGI24022J15233_10006418_pt1 | contig 12730 bp, 8 predicted proteins | sample Ectturendosymbi2_FD_15233 | JGI IMG/M metagenome (IMG submission 15233)
CAGCGTTTTCAGTGGCCCGCGGAAGAATTCAGGAAATATGTTCAAATCTGAAATTTCCTTCAGCTTACCACAGTAAATGTTATTGTTTACTGCTGAGGCTAACTTAACCAAAACTTGCTTCTATTTCCATTTGAAGGTACGGCCCTCCGCTGAATGCGACCTTCTCAAAGTGGCCTGCGAGCCAAATTAATTGCCCACCCTTGGTCTAGTGCATAAGCTGATATGCCATACACCAAAACTCAAGTTTTGTAAAAATTATGTTGATAAATGCATGTTTTAGAACATTTATATTTTTATCCAAGGATTTCATATTTATGTCTCTGAGTTGAAAAGATTAGACAAATTTCTCATTTCTTGTGATGTTACAATTTGTGCCTTTGTGAACATTTCCATCAGAAAATAAGACAATATGCAATTGTTATAGCAGTGACCACACTACCTCTTTTAATTCATAGGACAGTTTCTTCTTAGTTTACAAAGTATTCTTGTGTTATTGCTGTTGTGCTGCAAGGACTGTTAATAAGCAAGGTTACATTCATGCTTCTTATCACGTAAGCAGAAATGACATGTCTTGAATATTATGAGTACTCATTTTTTCTACAGCTTTTTAGGTGGTTCTTAGCACAGATTTAATCAATGGTGTAGGCTGCTTGCTGCAGTAGAAATGTTTGCGAAAAGGTATATGATGAATTATTTCTACTTTTGCACATATTTCAAACAACTATTGTCACTGCAAGGTGAGGGCAGCCTTGACTCATCCAGCCTCAAAGCTTTCCAGAACAAGTCTCAGGTTGGATGCTTTTGTATGCTATGTTCTTGTAACTAAAAGGATGAAATTTAAAACAAATGTAGTGTTTTAAATCTTCTTGGTTGTTGTTTATGGTTTCATGGATTCCAATGAAGACATGACTGTGAACAAATTCAGGATACCGACTACCAAGCATTTTTTTAAAGGGGGAAAGTATGAAACTTTCAAAGGGGGAAGCTTTGTAGTTTATTGACGGTGAATGCAGAGAAATGGGGCGCGAAAATAAAGAAGTGTGGGCGATGCCAGCTTGTTATCACCTAACATTTATGTGTTGCCAGCCGTGTCTTCCCAACTTTCAGTGTTTTCAAAGTTGTGTATCATGAACACCCTTTTGCATTTTCTCCGTCTGCTATGTCAGTAATGCCGTAGTCTCAGGAACGTATCCTTGGGTGGCCGTATCTTAGGCTTGATCAAAAGTTCTTATCACGTTTGGCTGAGTATGATGATGTCATCAGAGGGCCCCCTTTTTAGTCTTGCCTCGGGCCCCCCCAATCCTAAACCCACCACTGATTATAACACAATCTGCGTTTTCTGTATTTTCTATATGCTGCACATGACATGAAAGTTATGAAAATAATGAGAAGAAAGCACAACTCCCGGTACATTAAATTGTAACTTACCGTCACATATTTGCATCGTATACATTCTTTTGAATGTGAACATTTGATATGACTGACGCATGGATATGTGATTGCTAGGAGAAAGTTTTTGCTGTTGATTATTTTTTGACGTCAAAAAGTACAAGCAAAGAAAATTTGAGTGTGCCAGCTGGAAGCTTTCAAAAACTTTTATTTAAAATAGAAATTCTATTTGTGTAATTGTTATTTTCGGTGTGACAACAGTCAGCGTCATGCTTTGACATCTTGACGTTTAATTCGTTTTGCTGCGAGATTATTCGTCACCAGCTTCGAATAGAATAATCGACACTGCTTCAACGGCCGGCTTTACGTCAGCTAGTCGCCAATAAAACTTGCCTCAGGGCAATTAAACGACAGTTTGGTAAATGTTACGAACTATTTTTGAAGCTTAGCCTTGTAGTATAGCCCTTTTTTCGAAATTAAAACAGTACGTATTCCTGTAAAGTGTTTTGCGATCTGAAATTTTCTGATTGGAGAAAAAATGAAAGCAACGTTTGCGAGATTGCCATTCTGAAATAGAAACGCTTAGTGTATTGAAGAGCTTAGTTACAGTGCAAATTTCAAAGGTTGCGTTGAAATAACACCTAAGTCTCACCAAAGAAAGTTAGAAAGAGTTTATTCGGTTGAATAGGAAAATAAAGTGAGCGCAATATTTGTGCGCGTGCACTCTAGTTTGATTGCTTGGGTTCAAAGAATACAAGCTTTTCAATGGCTACAAAAGGAGCAATTGTGATTGGGTAAGTTCGCAGGACTGAATAGGTTGTTGCCTTAGACGCTCGTGCTGTTGGTTATGTTAGCGGCCAGGCGTCAGGCATGATGGATTAATCTGATTTACTGTTTTAACTGTTGCTGGGCTCTTTTGGTTAATTGCACTTTTTATTGAACGCGCAAGGTACTTGACCCACACGATTTCTGAAGCAAATGGTGGGTTGGTGTTGCCAGGAAAGGACACTTTCTTGTAGCTGATATTTTGTGTGCCATAGCATCAAAGCGCATAAAAGTAAACTCAGAACCTACAATATGAAAATACTCGTATCATGAAGAAAACAATAACTGTTACCACTTGTGACCATTTCGGTTAAAAGAACGATTTTATAAGTAAATACTCCTCTATCATATATTACGATAAACAAAACTGTTATTCATGCACTTCTCATAGCGATTGGATCGGATTGCTTTGAATTTTACCACTTATGCACAATTGCACATATTTAGTAATTTTACGTGTGTGGTAAAACCTAGATGTCAGACTCGTAATGATATGAAATATGTCACATTGGAGTTTAAATGTTGCCACTTAAAGTGTTGTCGTAACTGGTAAAAATATTTTAGAAAAACGAATTTGAAATAGGCAAAACTAGAGTCATGTTAGCAAGATAAAGAAAAAGCAACGACGATAACACTGTTTAAAAAGCTGAAAAGTATGGTTGGGGCACCGCTGACATTTAAATTAGAGCAAAAGTTTTGAAGTCAGCTGAAACCCGTGTAAGGAATTTCTCAATCCAAATAAATTATATTCGATGAGTAAGGTGATTACGTATAGAGATTCAAGAATGAATTCATATTTACACTTTCCTTATCAGCAATTAACCTGGTTATTCGTTTTTTGCCAAGCTTTGTGAAAAATGCAGTTGCATAGATTGAAAGGCAAAAACAAAGAAAGGAAAAAACGAGACAAACAAATATCGTAATTTTTTGTTGTTTTTTTGCAGGTTGCTGTTTGCAACATTGCAGTGGATGTGCACAGCTACAGCAAGCAACTCTACAGGTGGTACTTCTGTTTTACAATAAATGAATTTTGGAATGATTTAGTGTTGCTTTTGACTCTGCAATATAACATGAGGAAATATTTAACTAAAACAAAGGTATTTAGTTGATCGGATTTTGATTCAATCTATACGTAGTGTTTCCAATTCGGGGCAAGATTTTAAAACCCGGGTTTCGGGTAGCTGACAAAAGAACCCGGAAAAACCCGTTTTTTTCGGGTTTTGAAATGAATGCGAATTTGAGCGATAAAACTCGATATCACAGTGAAATTACTGCTGTTGGTCTCAATTTATTAGCGAAAAAAGGTAAGCACCCTTTTTTTGATTAAGTTAAGCACACTTTTTCAATGATGTTTATAATACTGACGCATGACAATTAAAGCACACTTTCATCATTCAGCCTGTTTCCGAGTTTTGTGGCAAATAATCCCGTGGCTGAAAAAGCCCTCTCTGGTTTCACTGATGTGGGCTTGATTGTAATTTAGGCATGGAACAGTTTTTTCAAGGTTATTTGACCTCTTCTTTGTAACCTCAAAAAGACTCATTTCCTTTTTCACAATTTGTGATCGCATCCCTTCCTGTGCCGGAATAGTTTTTTGGTCTTCACTCTCAAGGATTACATGGATTCTGTGCTTTGATTTCAAATGGTGGATTAAACTTTCGGTGCTTGAACCACCTACGTTTGTCTCACGGAGCACAAATTGCACTTTGGTGCTGGTTGAGCCTTGTTTTATAAGAGATGGCTCTAAGCATATCTTCTATGATAACTAGCGTCTTTAAACTGAATGTGTATGATCAAAATTCTACTTAAAGTCGCTTCAAAAGGAAAGCCAAATTTTTTGTGGAAAGTTATTGCGAACTGAAAAAGAACGAATCCATTTAGCAAAGAATCACATCTTGTATTTGAACTAACACATAACAGCTTATAAATGAACTAACAAGTAACTGCGAAAGTACAGCATAGCTTTGAAGAACTACCTCACGTTGTAGTTATTTAATTAGGTTAGCAAAAAGACAAGTTAGGGTAGACACTTATTATGTGTAAAATGACGCCACGATCCGTCTAAATATGTCAACTGAACGAAAGTATAAACGGACCAACAACGAACGTACGGTGGTCACCGAACAAAACCCGCAACTCGTGCCCCATGATAGTAGTTGGAAGTACAAACGTTCTAATTTGGCCGTTACACGCCCCAGTCTGCAACTTCAGTGTTATCAGAATTCCTAATATTTGAATGCAACAGCAATTCCAGTGTTTTTAAAATACCCGGGTTTGGTAGTTGAAAAAAATCGGGTTTCGAGTAGTAGAAATCTCGGGTTTCGGGTTCGGGAAAACCCGGGTTGGAAACACTATCTATACGGTTATTCAATGGTAATTCTTGCAGTATATGGCAACAATTGCTCAACATTGCATGCTCATCCAACAGAATTGATCTTAAACTGACTTCGGTAAAACTAAAATCGACTTTCAGGAATTATTTAAAAGTAACTGCAAGGCTTGTTTTCTTAGATTTGTGCAAGGATGGATTTGACTGGTGCAAAAACTATTCGCACCTTTGCATCAGCGAACCTGTCTTCAGAATAAATTGCCCTAAAACTTGCAAACAATGTACTACAGGTAGGCCGACTGGACGAATTGACTATATGTATGGAGTTAATTTATAAAAAATGCGGTTCACATATGGGAAACGCATGTGTTCATAACTTTACTATCAAGTTCTTCAACGAGTCTGTGAAATTAAATGCATGAGAAACGTAAAATATTGTCCTTTAGAAAAAAACAATACAAGGTTTAATAATATCATTTGTAAGAATTGGTACAGCACCTTTCCGTAAAATCCGGAACAATCTTTTCCATCGAAATATGTCAAGATCAAAACCAAAAATAAACACAGTTTGGCAATTGTAACTGTTGTTGATACGTCTTCTTAGGTAGAAAATATGTCGCAACAGACTTTGAAGTACAATAATAGAGCTGGCAATGATATTTATCACACGTCTGTCAATAACCCATCGACGTTTACTGAAATGTGTCGATTTGGTGGCTAAATAATTCATATTAGAACCAGAACCTTCGTCAGAAAATCTTCAATAGGCGACTTGACGTTTGTGCAGGGGGTTTGACGTTCTGAAATTTGACAAAAACTACTTATTTATAGTGTTTCATATTTCAATTTGGGTGGACTTGAAGCTTTGTTTGGGTGGCGAAGTCCGCGAAAGAACCGCGTGGCGACGGGACTGGTTAGAACACACTTGCAGAGAGCGATTACTTAACGCACTAAAAGATTTATTTATCACAACTTACAAGGCTTACATTTTCCACTGGTTCCGAACCACTTAGACCAGTGGTTGTCAAACGGGTGTCACTTGGCTCGCTAAGGGAGAAATTTTTAATTTCTGGGAGGAAATTTGTTTTAAGGAGGAATTGGGAAGGAAAATATGTGGAGGAAGAACATCTAAGTTTTTATTATTTGTTTTTTCAACACATAAAAACCTGCACAACGATGTTGGATTAGAAGGGAAAATTAACAGTACGCAAGAACAAGCTGCTTTAACTGCACTGATTAACGTTGTAAAAGAGCTTTGCAATTATCTACTTTGTGATTTTTTGTTTTGCCAGTAATGATTCTGTCAACAATGGTTGTAACATTATAAGAAAGACTGCAATTTTCTTTGACAAAACGTTTTAAACTGTTCGCTACTGCAGCCAAATCTATCAATCAAACGTATTTTTGCGCGTGGTACAAAACACTTCGTTTTTCGAAAAAAACATTGCGAGGATTGGCGAAATGACCGCCAGGTCAACAAGTCGGCCATCCTAAATAGAACAAAAGCAAGAAAATTAAAGAGCATAATTAACACAAAAGAGAGAGAAAAGAACAAGAAAATATGAACAAAAACAAAAAACACAAGAACTACAAGTGATAATGACGCATGGTAGTCAGGAAGTGTCGAAATAATTACAACAAACGCGGATAATGGTTAGCTAGCGCCGAATTAATCACATTCAGAAACGGCAACTGCCTGATAATAACAACGAAAAGTGAGTCACATGTATATGAAGGAGCATTATCTATACTGTATATCTGTAAAACCAGCTGTTTATATAATTTCATCAAAGTACGGTATGATCTACTTGCATGATAAGTGTTTTGATATTACATTCCACAGCTTTTAGCCTCTGTAAATATAATGGCGCTGTTGTTTTGCAGATTTCGACAAGGGGATAATTAAAACCTTTTTAGCGAAAATTGTAGTAGCTTTATATCTATTCAAGCTCTTCCGTAATTTCTTTTGGTAGCATCTGATTGCGTATCTTATACACGCATTTTGCAAGTTTATAGATAGATGTCTTTTACGTCAAGAATATTAGTAAAAAAACGCGTATCCTTCATGGGTGTTAGTTCGTTGGTGTGAATTTTACATAAATTGCGTATGACTCGGTTGTTATTATTAATTAGAACATCTAACAAGGTTGTATTTGCGGTGCCCCAGTTAGTACTGCATGCTGCAGGTAACAATAAACGACAGAGAAATAGAGCTTACAAAGCAGATCCACATTTAAATAAGGCTGTAACTTGTACAGTGCCGCGCTGCGATAGACAAGTTTTTACCCACATGATCGATAAGTAGATCCAAATTCAACCGCGAATCTATCATGATACCAATGTATCTAATACTTGTAACCAAAATACACTGTTTTCTGTGAACAAAGCTGAAAAAATCACAGCCAAATACATATTAAACCTGTTGATTTTATTTTTTTTTAAATAAATGCATAACAATTTTGAAAAAAAGCAATAACATCTTGTAGAAGTCTGCTGCTTTAAAATCCCATAATGCATGGAGTATTTCAACCTTGGACTGTTTGCCGTTAACTTCAGTTAGTCCATCAAAGAAAACTGGAGCACTTTCCGCGGCAAACCGCATGAAAAGCTCCTATCATTTTTAACTTGAGTTGATCTTATTTGGCGATAATTAACACTCCGCATGAGAAACACAAACCAGTGCATTGGCACCAGGGCACTGAAGGAACCGGAAGGTAATCGAGTCGATGCCCCTTAGCAGTTGAACTAGCTTTGGTACTGGAATACAAACACTTTTTAATATGCTTTTCGTTTTTACAGAATTTAACTCAGGCAAAACCAAATCTAATGCTGAGTCTCAACACACTGCAATTTCCAAAATCATAGCTAACTTTTGCTTACAGGTGCAAAAGTATGGGTTTCATGATTATTCCAATATGCGTTACAGATTGTGGAGAGTGTTCACAAACATGTACTGTGGACTCCCGAAATGGATCAACCGTATGCACTTGCTTTGAAGGATACCGATTACAAAGCGATGGAAAAAAGTGCAATGGTAAAATAGTTTTCTGGGTTTACAATAACATCAAAACTAATAATATAGAAAAGTTTGGCTATAAGGTTGTACTTTCTGGAAATAGGTTTGATGCTGGAGAATAAACTGTTCAATTATGTCAAAATCTGCTTGGTAGTTTCATGATTTTCTTCTGCAGTTTCCTATTGAATTGTGTAATATCAACCAGCCAAAAATACCAAGAGTTTTAAGTACCGTACTTTCAATGAATAGCAGAACTAAATTGACACACAAACAATGAAAAAGCTTTATTGCTTGTATATATAATAAGCAAGAAATGCTATATTAAACATTTTTGTGGGGTGTGGGAACGCCTTCCCACACCTTTTTGATAGAAACCAGTCTATAGCAAAGCTATCTCTTGCGCAATATCTTGAAAACTGTGAATGTTGTTGTTTGTAGTGTACTGTAATGAAGGTGAATATTTCATTAAATACTGATTGAAACATGAGCTCGAAGTGCTGTTGAAAATGGCTAGTTTTTTGTGTGCTTTCCCACACGTCTTTTTTCAGTACTACACCCCTGCTTATGAAATACAGAGAGGACTCAGAATTTATTTTAAAATTCTTGTGCCTGATTTCAGATATGTTTCTTTTTCTGTTTCAGAAATGCCAGAGAAATAATGGAATTAATTTTTGCGATAATCATACATTTCGAAAAAGCAGGGCTTAGGCAAACTTTGCAAGCAAGATTTGAAATTGGGCTTTTCCATTTTGTACAGAAGGCTTAACATACAGTATGATAGATATGAAAGCGTTCAATAACGCATTAAATGCCATATCTTCTTATTGAGTCTGTTTAAACTTTAAACCATTCGTTCGGCATTCAATCGCAGTTGCCATAATTGTCTCGTACTCAGAGATCCAACCAATTTCCTCTCATAAACTCAACTTCAGTGATTGATTTCATTCCAGCAATCAAACGAAGTTTTCTTCAAAATCGTTATGCCCCCGACAAGTTCGAAATAGCGAAATGTCATGCTGTATTAACAAAATTTTCTGTTATGTCCAAATGTTACTCTTAGCGATTATCCCATCATCAAAAATATATCAAAATATGTCAAAACCAGCTCATGATTCGCATCGTAAATTGACGCTCCAATACAGTTGTGTTAGGTGAAAATCTAGGCCACATAACAGTGCATTTACATTGGTTTATGATGGGTAGTGCCCTAAATGCATTCGTCAATTGTTCAAACTCAAGCGAAAAAAGCAGTAACCTAAAGGGCGGCAATTAGCTCAGTGGTAGAGTGTCTGCCTTTCAACTGGAAGTTTGTTCGATCCACGGCCACTGAGTCAATCGCCTTAGCGCTCCTTGGGCAAGAGTGTACACGTCAACCGTCCCGACAAAAAGCGTTATTCAGGCTTCGTACTGCCGCCAATTGTCGTTAAATATATCTGGCGCATTGTACGCGATCAGCAATAAAAAGCTCAAGCGACTAACTTTTTTCGGTTGCCCGTTGATCAACAACGTTTTGCATGAGTACCTGCTCTTCAACCAACCGGTTGATGCATAGAGGCGAAAAGTGAGTTGTGACAACCATGGGCGTCGGAAGGATTTTTTCCAGGGGGGGGCATTAGAGGATTTTTCTTAAATTTATCCAGGGGGGCCAAAAGTAGATAGATTTGATTTTTCCCACTCGAAATTAGGAAAACAACCTTTTTTTGCTGAGGAATTTCAAAATATAGGGGAGCCAAGACCCCCCTTTCCCCCCTCCGACGGCCATGGTGACAACTGCGGTTTGTCATCATCGGTAAACCTTAATTTAAATCCCTGACTCCAGCCAAAAACAAAGCATTTTTGTCTTTGAAACTAATAAACCAACGTCACGAATTTAATTAAAACTCATTAGTCTACATTCAGCTTCTCACGGTGGAGACAAGCTAAAAGCTTATGTAAACCGCTTGACTCATTGTAAACTTAAAGCAAAACGTTTTCAGGAATTTGAATCGGTTTGAAACAACCCATTGCAAAAATCTGTCAACAACTGTATGAGTTAATCTTTGTATTCTTTGCATGAATAGAAAACCACTCCGGTTTAAATAATGCATGTGACTACAACACGTTTGTTTAGGCTTGAACACAGCTTTACCATGATGACGACAGTAATTTAATTGATTCCAAAATGTTTCGAGACATACAGCTTTAAATCGAATGAGAAGGTCTTGTAACTCGACTTGTTCAAATCAAACGTGGCCAAACTTTAACTCGAATGCTAAAGTTATTAAACATAGATTACAGCTGAAAACGTTATAAAAAGCGTAAGAAAACAGATACGACTTTGTTTAGATATTGACGAGTGCTTGTCGAACGCTTGTCCCAATACACGGACCCCTCTGTGTCAGAACATCCCTGGAAGTTACATGTGCAAAGCATGTCACGCAAAAGCTGGATACTCGCAATACTTCGGACGACACGACTGCTGCGTCGTTGACAACGGTAAGGTTTGCTAAGATCTTAATAGCCGAAGATAAAATCTGAACCAGTTGAAAGAAAAGAGACATCTGTTTCTTTTGTGCTATTTTAACTATTTGTTCATCTTTGCTACATAACAATGAAACATTTACAGTGGACTTTTCTCATGGAGCCACACCATGAGGTTTGGTTTACAGTAAATTAAGCACAAGATTAAAAGTACTGAACTCCATATGTTTGTCAAATTAAAGGATACAACGTCAGTTTTGTCTTTTCCGTGGTCCATAGATCCTTAGAGATAACTTTGGTGCATTGCGTAATAGAGATGAGGAGAATATATGGAGCACAAGAACACAACAAAGTTTAAAGCTGATAACTAGGGCAACCAAAAGTCAATAAAGTCAAAAATGTTCTGCCTTTTTTGAAGTTTATGAAACGTCCACAAACCAAATTTCACACTGATACCATGCGCGACTAAAACTTATTAGGTCAAAATTATATTGCAGCAAAATGTTTTATCTTTATCGATATTTCATTAAAGCTACAAAAAGAGAGATAGTGGTGTTCCTTTGCAAGTTTAGTTGCAATTCTGACATAATATTGTATTTGTTGCGGCAACATGATAAAGTTGTTTTGGCCACTATTGGACGATTGAATGAGTAGGCTAGGCGTGGGAAGGTAAGAAACGTGGTCCTAAAGTAGACCCACTTGGTTTGGTAAATGCACAACCCATTGTGTATATAGAAACTTTAAAGGCAATGATGTGAAGCAGTGCTAGATGTTGAAGTACAACAATGCAGAACATTCTTAGTGACTTCAAGATATTTATTGACAGTGGATGTTTCTCTTGTTCTTTTGGATTAATTTCCGTCTGCGATTTGTTACTTCGAGTTTCATGGGGCCTTTCTCACATTTGATATTTTCATTTCAGCAGAATGAAGATTTTTAATCTATCGGCTTGATTTCTAATATATGCTTTCTATTCGGCATTTCAGTTGCAAACACAGAAAGTTGATATGTCAAAATAAAGTGAAATTTGAAAATTTTAAGTTTATAGGTCAAAAAATTGTTTTCCTTACCGATACCGAATTAAAACACCGATAGGATGCAACAGTGGTTTTTTTAAGGTTTTGAAAAGCGTGTCATGATTGAGCTTTAGGGTGTCAACGCCATTTTCCCTTCTACAGTATGTCTGATAATTTTAACTGATTTTCACAAAAATGCAAGTTTCCATCCAGGTGTGCTTAATTATTTGAATACGACATCTCTTTTGGCAAACAAACTAAAGACAATTTCACAAACAGAAAGGTTGAATCTAGGCCTGCATACTCATTCATTCACTCATTTTTGTGCCCGCTTTTCCTTTGGGCAGAGTCACGGGGCAGCAGCCCCAGGAGGACCCGAAATACTTCACGATCAACAGCATGCAATTTCAGATAGTTATGCTGCTTCCACACCAAAATGGAACCAAGCAAGGTCGGAGATATAGTCACGCCACCTGGACCGCTTTCCCGTGGGTGTAGACTGTAGTCCAAAGGACTTATTTCGCTATTCTTCCTGGGACGTTGTGGATATACATGGCCGAACTAACACAGTTGGGATCTCTCGATTCGGAAAAGTGGCATGACATTCCGGGCTTCACGGATTTCAGACCTGTGCTCCTTGTCACGAAGTGTCACACTGTGGACTCTTCGCAAATATCCCATCTCTGCCGTCTGTTCTTTTGTAAGTATTCTTTCACTCGTAACCTAAGATTCATGACCACAGGTGAGGATCGGAACAAAGACCGATTTAAAAGCTGAAACCTTTGCGGTCTTTGAAAGCACCCGTTTTGTCACTATGGAGCAACAAAGCTCACGCAGAACCAGGGGCGGATCTAAGTGGGAGGGCGACTGGGGCGATCGCTCCTCGTAAAAAACATCTTCAATTATATTTATTCACGAAAGTATCTTTATTCACCATAATTTTTTACAATTCGTAAAACAACATTCGCGATGTGAGCCCATTCTGTCATGTATTGTTTTGTCACAGCAGTCCTGAAGTATACTTCATCTCTCTTACAGTAGTGAACCCGTAATGAGACTTGAATGCCAAATATTACTGAAATAGCCCCCTGAACGTATTGGTTGGATCCGCCCCTGCACAGAACTGCATTAGGTTTACTAATCCGTGTATCAAGCCCTTTGTTCCGATTTCCGTCACTCGTGAATACTACCCCAAGGTACTTGAACGTCTCCACCTGCTGCAGTGTATTCTCGCTCACGTGCAGAATACACTGCCTTGGGTGTCTTGAGAGACGCATTACCTCAATATTTAGTGCTGATTTTCGTTCTTGCTCGGTCACACGCAGCAGAAAATCGATCAAATGCGTGCTGAAGACACTGTTGAGAAGATCCACGCATGCATTACCAATTTGTCCGCAAAAAGCAGATGATCCATCCTTCAGTTCCCAACAGTGACACCCTCGTCAACGCGTCGATGACTGGCTTTTCAATTCATATAGACCAGGGCTCTCGAAAATTTTTGGGAGATGACCACATAAGTTATGAAACAGTTCGAAGTCCAGNCATCTTGCGTAATGTTATTTTTTCGGGATATGTTCCATTCTACCACATAAACAGACTTTTTCGTAAATAGATAATTATTTCATTATTGGCAAAATGTATTGCGGCCGGGTGAAATGGCTTTACAGGTTGGATTTGGCCCGCGAGCCGTTGTGT
>JGI24022J15233_10006420_pt1 | contig 12729 bp, 11 predicted proteins | sample Ectturendosymbi2_FD_15233 | JGI IMG/M metagenome (IMG submission 15233)
CAGACTATAAATGAAAGTGTTTGTTGCTTTTATTGATTCTTAACATGGTTCACTGATCTGCATGGAAACAAGTGAAACGGATTATGAGCAGAATGGTGAAAGAGAAAGAACAGCAGCAAACAATTTTACTGTTAGATTTTGAAACTTTGCAATAAACAAAAATTACGCCTCATTGGCGAGCAGACTGCAGCGGCCTGTAACGGCCCGGAATGACGTCACCGCTAAAAAAACTGTTGGCGGACTGTTTCAAAACCTTTAGCGGACGGCCAGAAGACTGGACTGTTAGCCGCCCGTGCCATCTCTACCCTGAATGTTTTCATACCCAACAAACGTGAACACTTGTCATTGAGCGTTCCATTTGTTCTTTTTGCGCAATTTGCTTCCAAAAATGCTGTTCTGTGTTATGTACTATTAGAGGAAGATGCAGACTCAACAGCTATAACATCAGGAAGACAGATTGAACAGACGGGATAATTTTTATGAAATTATCATATAACTTCATTCGATAATGTCTAACTTAAATCATCACAGTCTTTCACTAGTAGTATTTGTATGCAATCATGAAAATCATCTCATGACTGTAAAGCTGAATTATGTCTGAGCTGAAAAGCAATGATACTATGATTTTATCTGAACTGAAATTGTAATGAAGAATTGCTCAACGGATTCTTTCTCACAGTTGGTAAAAACAACAAGCGGTTTCAAAAACAGAAAAAAGGTCATTGCGGTAAATTTTGGAAAAAATTCTCTGAAAGCACAATGTATACTGGTAACTTATTGGAAAAAAAGGATAATTGCGTGGTGCACATGTAAAATGCAGCGTACAGTACTTAAAATAATCGACAATAGCTGCTTCGACGTTAACTTTTGTTGGAATGTCTGACAACGGGTGCCAATGTTGTTTACGTTGCGTGTGTTGGATTGTAGGTGCTACCACCTTCTCCAAAAATGATGGTGAACGGGACCCATTTCTACAATTTTACTCGAAGAGGAGTGTGCTTCAACGTCGCTGTGTGTTCGGGATGCGGTGGACTTTACTATTGGACGGAAAGTACAGTGCTAAAAAATAATCTGACAGTGACCAATATAATAATTTGTGACTTAAAAGTGTTCTGTGGATCTGAAGCATAGGCCAACTCTGCATAACCTTTAACAAATCCACCGTTGCCCATGTGCTCTTGCACAGCGTTCTTGAATTTGCACAGTGCCTGCTTTTGCGCTCAATCAACACACGCCTCGGCGTAATGACAAGATAGGCCAATTTCTAAACAATGCGAGTACATCGTGTTTACCAATGAGTGCAAAAAGCAAGCAAAACTCAGTTAATCTTTACCTGTATATCTACTGTGATTAAATGAAGGTTTGGTGATATTGAGAATGGTCTCGTCCAGGCGCGGGCATTATTCGTGTGGTTCGGGGGCAATTTCAAGATGGCCGCGTTCAGTGGAAGGCGATATTTTATAAATCGATAATAAAATAAATAAACAAAACCAAAACATGAATAGTACATGGATAGGCTTTTATATAATTGTTCTTGTGTCCGGCACACGCAATTGAAAGTGAGAAATCTAACCGGACACAATTCAGATTTTAAGATTTTTTCTGAATGCGTCTGCGGGCCACTGAAAACGCTGTGGCGGGCCACATGTGACCCGCTGGTTGCTAACTGCCCACCTCTGGTTTAGTCAAAATCGTCTAGTCATAAATAAGCAAACCCGTTCTTTACGGTGCTACCATTGTTTGTATATAGCTTGGCGGTACGAGTTGACGAACGTTTTTTGCACGTGTTTCTATGGTGATCTCTTTCTCACCGATGATATCCTGCATGACGTTGCTTCGCAGGGTTGAATTTCACCAACGTCTCGAAAAGAGTAGAATGGGGCTGGGAGAGCCAGGGTGTTATTGAAGACATGGACGGGTCTTTGATTGGCGGCCCTGCTTGTGCATTGGTGCCTTACTCGAAGCTGTACGATTATACAAAATGCAAGGCAAGTGTTCTTTGCGATATAACAGTCCATATCAGTTTGCTCCTAAAACCATAGCTGTACGGACTGCACTGACATGTACTGACAAAAGTATTTTTAACAGCAAAAATTTCTGCATAAAAGTTGCACTACAATATAGGTGATGAACGTAAAATCAGCATTTAGTGTTATTCAGTGGCTGTGATTACATTTCGATCGACTTTTGCATCAACAGAAGTTTTCTCTGACTCTGTTTGCACAATTAAACAGAAGTTAGCGAAAGCTCAATTGCAGGAATCACAGCAGAACTCTGTTTCAACGTTAATGAACCTTCAATCGGTCTCGTGGAGTAGAAGTCCACGTACTCACTAACATTTTCGAACTAACTCTGTTATTCCTATAACTTCTGGTTGAACTCTTTTCAGTAGTTCTGGATTACTTTATTTATTTTAAGATATTCATGCATACACTTTCAATATGCAGCAATGCCCCAACGCATGGGGTTCGGGGTGCCACCCTACTAATCAGTTTCCTTTTCTGTAGATTTATAAACGAGCGGAGCTTTCAGGCGGTCACAAGGCTGCCATCTGTCCCCCTGAAATACGGTTCCATCGTTTCGCTTTTAACCAAATAACAGGTAGAGCGAACGGGAGAAAGCTGCGCATTAACAACCAGCATGGAGAAATGACTGTCGACTATTTAAAGAAAAGGCTCACTCACAAATTTGGTAAGCTCTATTTCAGCGTTTGCTGACAAGTGCTTCGTAGCGGTACTTTGCAATTTGTCACGATGTTTCTCTTGCGTTTTACCGACTTCAGGTTGTTTAGAGTTTACCTACAGCTTCTGACATTTCGACATATAGCTGTGCGCTCGCTCACTGGGAAGGGATCTTTATTCTCGTGCATCTGGTGTATAAGCAGATGCATTAGTGCAGTTCNGTACGGGTGCATTAAGATGNATTNCAGTGTAAAAGACTTATCTCCCAGCCATTTGACCACCAAAGCGATAACCTATCGCTTTTGGATCGTTTTGTCTGAGGTATGACCAATGATCTTCGCAGTTATACTTACCTTTTGCAAAAGAATGTTACCATGGAATCCAGAACCCGGCTTAACGTGTCGCAGTGTTTCGAGGACTTGTGTCAGTGTTGCGACATATTAAGGTCAGGGCGGGCACCACGTCGCAATACTTTTTATCTTTTGGTTAGAGGCTGCGCGAATAAAGCATTACGATTTGCGCATTTACTTAGACAAGGTAAAGGCTTTGGCATTTAGAATTAAATCTTGAGAGACCGAAAACATCACATGTTCAATGCCGCAGCTCGGAAAAACAGTGCTAAAACCGTTGCTTGAAAAAACATATTTTCTGCAAAACATTCTTGTTTATTCGAATGTTCTGTCTCGTCATCGTCTATCTAAAACTTGCCGAATTCAATGGAATGATATTAAAAAATCTTCGAAATCTCATATACTTTTGCAGGCCCGATACCAGTTTGGGACATCTGGGGGGCGAAGAGTTTTCAAAGAGGAGCCCAAATTTTATAAACTATGTCCAACACATATTTCCAAGGGGGGCGAAAAATTTTGCAGGAGTTCGCCTCCCCTACGCCCCCCTAGTTACGGGTCTGGACTTTTGTATATTTAACAAACTTCATAAAAAAGTTGCTTCAGATTTTGAATTTTCGAAGGGCTTGGAAATGTGAACATGTTTTTATGATTTCTTCATTATGGTATTTTTGAATAGGCTACCAAGGAAAAAATTAAAAAACGTGATTCTCACAAAAATACATCCACCACCATTCGTGATTTTCTTACGGCTTGTGCTTTGTCATCAACGACAAGCGGCAGAAGGGGCCGAAGATTTGGAAGTGTTGCGCAAGAGTTTTTGCTTTAAAACTTAACCTTAAGGTTGCCGCGGTGGATGGCCTTGGACAATGTTGTCTCATAGAATCTCTTGAATGTCTTGACCATGGCTTTCAGACAAACAATCAGACCCGCGAAGTTTCTCCTCGGGTGACCGATTTGTTTTTTTTATTATAAAGGTTACATGGGTCTCATTCCCAGCAAAGAGAACTACGTAATAGATTTTGTCGATTACCCTGCATTCACCAACATCTCCTACTCAGCAGAACTTTTCGACTTACTTCCAGGAGACTACGTCTTCGTGACGCACAAGTTTCAACAAAAGCCTGACAGGCAAGAAATCCGGAACGTTTTTGCAATCCAAAGATTTTGTTTTAACTACAGGACGAAGTGATGCCTGCAAAAAGAAAAATGAACTTCCTTTACTGAAAAATGAACTTCCTTTACACCGTCGAGTTTTGCATTATTTTAATGTTGTGACATAAATCGCAAAACTAGATGAAACGAAATCATTAATTAATCTTTTCATTTATAATATCTTATGATGCTCGTTTCCTAGAATAGCCATTGATGTGAGCGTTTCACGAATTTCCAAAGGGTCTTCATAAATGGCAAGATGCGACATCCTGTCGAAAACTCCACTGCACTTTCGAAAGACAGTGACAACTTCGACTGGCATTATGATCCTGTAGAGCGCACATTGCAGTACATCGTTTCGAGACGTACGAGTTCCAGAAGACGTCGTGATTTGGACTTCAACCAGTTTCGGTCTTTTGTGGTTAACTTGAACGCATACAGGTCTGTTGGGGCAAAAAATTCTTTTAAAACTGCTTTGACACTGGCAATCATTGGCAAAAGCGGTCAATTTGGTAGTTCTTGTTTTCCCCATTTTTGTCCATGGAGATTGTAAATAATATCTACATCTCCAATTTTGCTTCATGACAGATATTAATCCCCTCTGTTAAACCCACTTCGGCAGCGCTTAAGGATCTGGAAATGGTGGGGTGCTAATTTCTGAAATTTCAAAACAATTGGAACTTCCACAAGACGTACAGTTTCACTAGCTCACCAAAAAAACTTGTGCGTTCTGTGATGATGGCTTTTCACACGAACAAACATGAAACTTTAATTCTGTGCTTTGCCAATGTTTTTGTTTTTTTGATTTTTTACCGTAACATAACTTTTAGCATCAATTTTTGTAACGAATACGAAGTTTTACTTAGTTGCCAATGTTGTAATTCAATCATCATTAAATCTTGAAACAACTGTAGACGGAAGTAAAATTTAAGCTACCAATACCTGCAGACCGAGCAGTTTGACAAAGCGTTTGTTTTCAGAAATTTTGTTTATGTATTTCACACTAAGGTAGGATAAATTTTCAGTCCACAGGTTGTTCGTCTAGGGCAGCGTTTCCCAACTTTTTTGTCCCATGGACCATCTTTTTAAAATATAGCACATCCGATGGATCATTTGGCTATGCTGACACCATATGAACAACTAGTCGAAACAGTACTGAAAATAATTCAGTGGACGTTTCATCAAGGATTTATGGAAGTCTCTGTTGGATCATTAAAAATTCCATGTGTATCACCGGTGGTCCATGTGGACCACGTTGACATTCACTTGTCTAGAGCAAGTATCAAATGAAATGCCGGAAAACGACCTTGGAACTGTAGCCGCGCTACGAATAAACCGCGACACTTGGCGACATCGTGCGGCCACGACAATCGATTTGTCGAATTGTCAGTTTGTTGCGTGTCGATCGCGGCGAAGCTATTCAGACAGCGGAATCCCAGGGGTGCGTTAAACCCATGAAAGGTTACAGTGCATTGTTTATGTTCCAAGGTGCCTATTTCCAGACTGCATTGTGCTAGACATTTACGAAGACCCTGCCAATGTACCACCGGGTCGGACTCGCACCACGGGCTACTACCTTTGGTCTGCCCTTTACAATCCTTGCTTAGAAAAATCGGTAAGTGTGATAGCCGTGACATATTTATGGGGGAGGGAGCTCTGTTCTTGAAAAAACATTCATAAAATTTGCTATTTAAAATTATGATTGAAAGGACGGCGGCAGGCGATCTATCGTGTTTTCGGCGCTATATTTGCGATAACTAGTGAACTAGTGAAGCTACGTCGACAAGCACACCATTGCAAGAAAGGTTTTCTTACAGCGCATCATTTGAGGTCTTGATGGCATGTCTGTGACGTCAGGCTGGTGAAAAACCGATTTCGGGGTAGATGAAAAAGCATGGATTTTGTTCAAAGACGTGTTGAGAGAAGACCAAACACATTAGAAAAATTAGTTCTGCATACAAAGTTCGGTCATGATCCAACTTTCAAAAAAAGAATGCAAAATATATCAAATATTCTTTGGGATGTCCAGGGGGAAAAATCTGTGTTTAGGGAGTGTTTTTGACATTTTTCATCTTTGAAGGCTCGTGTTTCTTGTTCCAAGTACCGGCAAACCTGAAAATTGCAGAACATACTGACATTCACGTTTTACAACATCCTACTAACTTTCAAATGAAAAGAATATGAGGAAAAAAAGTTCGGCAATTTAAAGTTTTAACTCAGAAATACTGACAGAATTTTGACAAAAATTGGAAACAATTATCTAAAATTTTGACTCTGTTTTGTAGCAGTTTTCGCATTCTTTCGAATGGTACACCTTAAAAAACGCTATTGGCAAATGTTTTGGCGAAAATAACGAAAAAATAAAATTTTTGAAATTTCGTATGAATTCCTTCGTTTACCTAAACATTTCCCCCCAAAACAATTATGATGAGTGACATTTTCTGGTATTTGTGGTTTGTTGTGGACCTTGTAAGGAATTTAAGCTAAAGAACTGTTTCGAAAAAGCAAACTGGCAAGCGTGAAGCCGATTTCTTGAAGACGAACGAAAATCGCCATAAATTGCTAACGAAAAAGCAAAGTGCATTTTTCCCAAATTTCAAATGCGTACATAACATTTGTGAGCTTATCAAAAAAATCCCTTGAAGCGCGTTTTTGCCATGTCTTGCTTGTCCACCTTATTTCAGTGTTTCGCGAGTTATCGCAAAAACCGCGCCGATAAGCTGATGTATCGGCTTCCGCGTTCCCCAAGGATTTGCTTCACAAAAAAAGTTGCACATAACGCAGCAATTTTGACGAACGCCAACAAGAACAAAAGTGTTTGGGATGCTTTTGTACAAATAGTTTTTTTCGTTTCTATCTTTTGTTTTTACTAGCAGTTTTCAAATGTCGATGCGAGTCAGATGTTTGACATTAAAATGTGCCCGCGTTTAGGTGCTTCATTTGCAAAACTCAATCTGGTACAGATTTGCCGTTCACGCGACGTGTTTGTGTATATTTAAAATAACCGAGAAAACATTTTGTTGTTTTTCTGGCAAAAGCTGAGATTATCCATTTGTAATTTTTGGGTAAGACTATATTTTCCAGAAAAAAACGATGAGTTAAGCAAACTTGCTTTCATGAAAACATCTCGTTTTCTCTAAAAATGATGAATCCTTGATTGAAACTGTTTTGCAGCACGTACGGTTTCACCATCATTAGCAAATGTGTACTCTCATTAAAACAAATATGAATCGTTGTCTTCAGACCTGGAATAAGTTCCAATTTAACTTCTTATATTTTGCCTAGCGAGGCATACAAGAATCAATCGAAAAGCGTTTAAGTTTCTAAGACTTATGCAGAGTGAACGTACTTACTTTTGCTGTATTAGGATCCGGACACAGTGGCAATAAAAGCTAAAATTGAGGCCGTGGAAGGGATGCACGAGGCCGCTGACCCGTGCTGGGTCTTGGTGGACAAAGATGAGATCAATGTTACCAGCATCATCGTCTATGGCGTTTTGGAATTCGTGAACAGCTCCACAGTTACTGCAAACCACATTTTGGTTCAGGTGGAGGAGTGGTAGAAAGCTAATTATGGAGTTGTTTGTTAAAGCTGCGTACGTGGTTGCAGGCCCGTTGCCACGGGGACATTTGGGGGCGGTTCCCCCAAATTGTGTTGTGCCCCCAAAATGACGTCACAGTTTGTTTTGAAGATACATAAAATAAAATCATTTCTCCATAAAAATGTATTTTAGCCCCAAGCCTTCAAACCTGGCTACGGGCCTGTATCTGCTGCATGTTCGAATCATATTGCCGCAGTCTGCGATGATTCAGTTGCAAAGACCCCTTCTTGCGACTTCGATAGCTGACTGCTCTTTCTGCTCAAGTGGGCTAGCCTTGACAATCCCATGATAGGCGCATGTTGCAGAGTTTTTCTATCACCAATCGCAGTCAGCATGGTCGTCGGAAGGGGGGCAGCAGGAGGAACACTTACACCCTGGATCTCACATTTTTTTATTAACTGCTCAGCAAAAAAAATATTTCTAGTTTCGAGTGGGTAAAATAAAGTTTCATCACTTTTGTCCCCCCCTTGGTAAAATCCTTTTGGCTCCTCTGGAAAATCCAGGGAGGAGGGGAATAGTGGATTTTAGGGAAATAGAGGGGAATTGTGGAGCTTTCCGACGTCCATGGCAGTCAATCTAATAACAACGTACTTGACGCTGCCTAACATGATGGAGCTTATATTGGAACGTTGGTGAAAATGTAACTTTGAATACTATTTGAAATAATTTGAGTTTTAAAATTTTGCGTGCTAATCTTCAATAGCAAACCGTTCATTTTCATTGTCCTTGAAATGTTTTTGTAGCACTTTCGCTGGTATTCAATCGAAACGCTTTTTTGACTTCCAAGACAGTTTTAAGAACAGGAGAGCGTTGTCATTTTTACCTAATCCTGATGACTAAATGCACCTGCAATCTCATAATTGCACTAACTTTAATCTGTTTCAAAAGATTTGCCGTCTCTTGAAACAACCACGGGCGTTTTGTGTTTGTTGAGAACAGGGAGGCCGGTTAATTGCTGGTTATTCGGATGGAGATTACTTTGCAAACCATCTCACCATTTACCTACGAGGGAACTTGTCTTCTCCCATCTATCCCATGCCAGGTAAAGTACGACATTGCATTCATGAAATGACCTAACAAGATAATGGAACAGACTGGCCACACGCGCCCAGAAACAAGTGGTGCTGTGGGGTGACGCGGACTAGCTTTCCTTTTGCAGGAACACCCCTGGGTACCAAGGCCCTGGGTTGCTTCGGCGGTTGCGACTTCCATGGAAAACCGCACGATGTCTACTGGACGCATTTGGCAAAGACCGCGTACGCCGGCAACAAAACCATTGTTTTGCAGGAAGCTGTCGACTGGGAGCCGGATGACAAGATTTTGATCACGACGACTGGGTTCAGGTACGTTCTCATTCGTGCTTCAGGCGGATTTGAAATGAAAACTTTGCTTACTGCGGTGTGAAGTCAGTTGCAGATTGTTCGATTGGTCAATTGCTTTTCAATGTCATCAGAAATCGTTTCATTGATAGCTGTTGTTCCCGAAAACAGTTTGAGTGTTGTGGCAAAACTATATATCCTTCTTGTCAATGTTGAGCGTTCAAATACTTGGACCTCAGCAAATAATATGTGCTAAATTAACGCTTTTGCCAGAAAGAAATAGGGAAGCAGTAGTTACGACATAGTTCAAAAACCATCCGTTGACATTTCATATTTCTTGCATTTATTGTCAAACTGAGTTTGCCAATGCGCCAGTTAGCGTGTTTCCATTGTGTTTGAAAAAGTAGCCAAACGCTTTCACGCAAACGTTTGGAAATTGCTTTTTTTATCCTCGCAGCCATACGGAGTCCGAAAAGCGCGTGATCGACTCGGTTGGAGACGACCGGAGAACTATCAAGCTCACTAAGAAACTTGCATACACTCATCAGGGCGAAAGTTATGACGTTGGCCGCTTCACATACGATATTCGGGCAGAAGTCAGTCTGCTATCTAGGAATATCAAAATCATAGGTGCGCTATTCGCTGGACTAAAGGTGGCAATAGTCCCACGTGTAAAGGTGACAGTTGTCACTAGGATAGATTAATTGGAGATATGTTGGGCAAGCTGACATAATTTCGCTCGTCCAGTGGAAGTCTCCTTGTTTCACAATGTTGCGTGTTATACTGCATCGCTTGGGATTTGATTTATCAAAAATTGCCGCTTTCTGATAAATATCCCGAAGCAGCAAAATTGCCTCAAGGAATTGCTTTCACATTTTGGTCAAAATTAATTGTTTTGGAAACGTTTTTGTGTCGCCAGGAGAATGGTATGACGAAATGAAAACAGACGCTTTTGGTGGACGCATGCTGGTCGGATTTTTTCAAATAAAAGACTTCTACTATGTTGGTAAGCAGCTAAGTGATGGAAAAGGCTCTTGTCTGATTTTTGAAAACAGTGTGCGTTTTGCCGCTATTAGAGAGCTTTTAACGTTAGCGCCTTTTTCCACAAACGGTTTGTCTAACCTAGTGGAGTGACATTTTTGTCTTAGGGAGACCTTTGTCACAGTGACACCTTTGACACACAAATTAACTCTATGAATGTTTTTTAAAGAGCTCTTTGCTGTAACCAAGCTGACAAGTATAAATCGTCTTTGTAAAAATTTGTGCTTGTAACACCAAAGGTTTGGTGCCTGAAAACAATAAAAATAAAAACCAATCTCCTTCCAGAGAATGGTGGAGAAAAACCTTTCTTGCACACAGTAGGAATTTCAAGGAGCAAAACATTTGCACTCCTCCCAATGTACAACTGTATCTTATTTAATTTGAATAGCAAGCTAAAAACAGTACTTTTGTGTAGGCTGGGCTCGTATCAGCAACGTTGAGTTTCAGTATATGGGACAGGAAGGCTGGACCTCACCATCGGATCCAAGATACGCCCTTGCTTTTGTAAATACCGGTCCATCGATACCCGCCCGCCCCTCCTACGTGAGGGGGTCAGCCTTCCACGACTGCTTCGCAACCGGTATCGGAGTATTCGGTGCCAGTGGCATCAACGTCACAGAAAACGTTGTGTACCGACCTTTAAATGATGGTACGTTCCACCTTTGCAAATTGTCTTGGACCTATTAATTTGAGTGGTGATTGTCAATTAGGGCGTTATTTTGATGATTTCGTGTGTTCCAATCGTTTACATATTAACTAAAATTTACTAAAAAATTGCAGGAAAGATCCACCCCGTTATACAATTTCTCTCAAAGCTTTTTCGATGACGCATAAGTTTTTGAATCATTTTCAAAATTTTCATGCCATTTTCAAAGTTTTCGTGCCGCTTTCAAACTTCAGGGTAACGGTTAACCCGTCGTATGAAGGTGAGATCTATGCAATTTGCAGATAAGCATCACTTCAAGAAAACCATTTTGACCGTATAACCCAGCCTGAAACATAAACGAAAGGAAATTACCGTCTTACACCGAGCGAGTAAATTGCATTTGTTCTTATCTTCATTTTTAGGAGAATCCTAATTTTCTAACTACCTTGATCAAGCATGTGTTCATTGCCAATGAGTGCATGCAGTGCTTTCTAAAGCAGTGATGATGGCTACTCCATGAAAAGTAGCTTAAAAATCATGGGACACGAAAATCATCAAATGAGATTTTTTGGTGAAATTTGATAAATCTATTTCCATGAACAAGCCTGTGAAATGTTTCTGCATAGCGAGCTAAAATAGCCAAGTTATACGCTTCCAAACATAGAAAATCGGGCAAACTCTAATTTTGAGGATTGCTTGTCGATTGATTATCGTGTCACCTCTTCAGAACATGCGGTAAAGCGCTTTTGGCTTGCTGCGCATTAGAGTGTTGCCTAGTGGCACATACACACCAATTTTCAAATTTTTGTTACATTTTCAAAGTGCTTAGTATATAAATTTTTGATTTGGTATATGAAAAATTTGGTATACGAGATTATTTTAATTTTTGTTGGAGGGTTTATTTGAGAGTTTAAACCAAATTGCTTGTTACATTGCAAGGGATAAACAGAAAAATCAAAGCTATATAAATAAAGTTTAGTAATTTTGCTTCACATGGGAGCGGGTAAACGAAAAGCGAGACTGGAAAGGGCTGAAAGATTCTGAAAAAACTGAACTTAGCTTTATTATTTGATTTTTGTCAGTCAGTGCATCCTAAGGTTGGAAAACTCCGCATGAGAGTGGCAGAAGATTCAGAAAAGAGTGCTTGATAGAGTGTGCATGGCTTGCAAAGCAGGATTATGCTGATGATGCTATGCCTTCTGTAAACTGTGCAAAAGAAAAATTGCGAACTGGCAAGTAGCTATTTTCAGCATAGCAGTGCAGTGGACCACGAAAGAAAAGAAAATGCAGTTGCAGGTGTTTGAACGCTCGATTTTCCAGTGGTTAATAAATCTATCGATGTTGAAGTTAGGGATGTAGAAATTGAGCTTGTAGCTTCTTTATGATGCCACTGCTCAACTGCAACTCTTTATTATCTAAGTGACTTCGTAAAAAAGCATGGAAGAAGCAGAACTAAATTCGATGTGTTTTGTTACAGGTATCATTGATATATACTTGGTATATTTTTAGGCTAGGTTTGATACATTCTCTGTATGAAGAGTTGGCAATACTGGACTGCATTGTCAGAAACCTGCGGTTTAGATTGAGTCTTTAGTAGCACTAACAAAAGGCTTAGGTGTGTATCATTATGGCAATATTTAAATTCCCAGATATGTAGAATAAAAGCAGTATTGTTTATACCTGTCTTGTCGAGAAATGACAAATTTTATTATTGTTACTTTGTTTTGCTTATTAGGCCCAGGGGCGGATTCAGGCAGTAAGGTTGGTGGGAGCGATTTCAGTAATATCTGGTAGTCAAGTCTCATTACGGGTTCACCACTGTAAGAGAGATGAAGTAAACTTCACAACAGTGGACGACCAAGTGACCTTATATCGCGAATGCTGTTTTCCGAATTGTACAAAATCATGGTGAATAAAGTTATTTTTGTAAGTTTTAAGG
>JGI24022J15233_10006428_pt1 | contig 12722 bp, 6 predicted proteins | sample Ectturendosymbi2_FD_15233 | JGI IMG/M metagenome (IMG submission 15233)
ANGCTNNNTGACCCAAGGATCTTCGTACCCCTTGATGTTCAATCTCGTACCCCTTGGGGGTACGAGTACCCCCGGTTGGGAACCCCTGCCTTAGATGGTAGTTTCCCGGGTGGCGATCGTCCTAGGTGGCAATTGTCTTTGGTGACAGTTATCAGGGCGGCAGTTGTGTCATGGGTAGCAGTTGTCCTGAGTTACAGTTGCCCTGGATAGCAGTTGTCCTAGGTGGCAGTAGTCCGGGTAGCAGTTCTCCTAGGTGGCAGTTTTCCGTGTGGCANTTTTCCAAGGTGGCTGCTGTCCGGGTGGCAGTTATCCGGTGGCAGTTGTCCGGGTGGAGCTTGTCCAGGTGGCTGTAGTCCTAGAACCAATGTTGCGGTGGCTTTCATGTCGACTGATTTATAAAATGCATTGGAGAGGGGGAGGCTGCGAAAGACCAGGGGCCATTATAGGCTGCAGATATGCCTAGGTCGAAGCTAATTATAGTGTGAAATGAACGGTTTACAGCAGCAAGTAAAAGTCTGTTGCTATAAGTATAAGGTTTAAAATGCGCAATGCGACTATATATGGTTTATGGAAGCAAAATGCGTTGCAGGCAAGGTCAACGGTCCAGAAGAAGAATGGTTTAATGTTGCCACACAAAGCGTTTGCTGTTTTGACATATTTTGGAAAAATATTTTAATATGCTTTATTCGTGAAAGTTAAAGAGGAAATGCGTCGACAGTTAGGGACTAGTCCAGCGCTGCAATGGTGTCACAGCATTTAAACAGGTGGAAAACAAGGCGTCCAACAATTTATTTGGGTAATGCCTTTTCAGTCAATCTGATGAATTACGCATGGAAACGGAAATTCGTTTACTGCTCGGTTGACCCATTACCCGCAGTGCGATTGGAAACTAAAAGCATCCACTTACCAGTGGTGTAGTGCTGCCCCAGCGTGCCGGAGCTCCGCTCCACCACCTCTACCAGTGAATGATGTGTCGTTGCTTGCAAATATAAACGAAAAACGGGAAGTCTTTGCATGTGCGTGGCAGCTCGCTGCTGCTGCCGGAACCTATGAGATTGAGCTCCGGCACCTATATAAAATTGCCACCACACCTTTGCCCCCCACTATGTACAAGAGTTTAATGCGACACATTTTAGTAAACGCAACAAAACCAAACTGAGTAAGATATAACAGCGATAACTCATGATTCGACGATTTTCGTAATAACAGGTTCAAATAATCACATCAGTGGACCTGGTTAATACACACCAGCAAAAACAATACCAAAAATATTTCTAGTATCCGAGTAACACATTTCTTATATTTCACTGTAGTAAGTGTCAAACAAGGTTTATTTTTTATTTCTAATGGAATTTTTCCCCAGATTTCTATTGCAATGTACTTCAACCCCGTGGGTTTGAACGCACTTTTGGTAAAAACAAATTGTCGAGTTTTTAATTTGTCTCGTATTGTACGGATGAACATCTGTAATGAGCTTAAAATAATTGCTAAATGTAGCCGGTAGCTGAGAGTTATTGTATTTGTACATGGAATTTGCTCACTTCAAGAGTGTAAATATCTTTTATTTGTAGAATTGTCTGCTTTTTATAATTGTTAGTAATTTTACGAGTCACAAGTTCATATGCATTCAACTACCTCGTGGCGCGATTTGAAACAGTCGATATTGGCTGCCTGTAGATGACATGTAGTTGCTTTTCCTTAGGCAATAATTCCATACTGTACTTGTAAATTTATCAAGCTGCGATACTACATACCTAATGCTTGTTTAATAAACATAATTTTAAGCATTATACCAACACACATGGATGAAATAGAGCACAACCGTCTAAAATTCTCTTTCCATGTAAGATTTTCATATGCAGTTACACCAAGATGCTTGTAATTCAAAGTTCTTTCACTACCAATACCGTTTGAGCCTACATTTATTTCAAAGACATCTGTGCTTACATATTCGTGTGATTAAGACATATTTTGCTTGTTTACAGCTAGCCAACCAATTACCTTTGCCATTTCACTATGAACCGAGTTTTGTAGTTTTTTTCAGATTATTGTCACTCTGAACTAAAACCGTATCAGGAAAAAAGTGTGGTTTTCATAGGATTCGAATGGAGTAAGTCATTTATAAATAACAAAAAGAACAATGGGCCTAAAATCAAGCCTTGGTGTACCTCGATTGCACGATGACCGTTAACGCAGGCTGTTAACCGCGTTATAATTGCTCTGGGGTTTTGGCTTGCAAGAAATGCTGCAATCACTGACAACATACAATCATCGAGCACGTCTTTATTCATTTAATTGGTCGTGAATATATCTAGTTGAACATTGTTCTTCACATGAAAATGATTTTGAAACTGCTTTACGATAATCACCTAAACACGAAATTGTTTTCATTGCGTCGAAATTGCCGCAACCTACGAAGCACCGAACCTTTCCTTTTGGGAATTTTACCTCAATGGGTACAAGACTGCCCAAAATTATTTACTGTATAATATAAGCAGTATAAGACACATCTCAAAAATTCTTCAAAAGCTTAGATTGGTCCTTCAGAATCGATTTCTACCTTGGCATTTACGTTTGAGCTGCAAATTTATGTGTAATTCCTAGCTGCCACTCTTTGAAAGCGTATTGAATTGTTCTCCGAAGTCACTTTCAAGTCTCGTCCCGGAAACAAATATTCTACTGTTTTAGTCAATTCTGCCAGGTGAAGCGTGGATACCTACGACATTCTACCCGGTAGAAAAATAAGCTGAAAGTGATAACTGTCTACCCTATTTCTTAACCAACCACAAAGTTCTTGGAAAATTGGTTTAAAATACAGCGTACTTAAACAACTTCATATCCGAAAACGCTAGTTAACTGACAGAGTAATGCCTGATCATGAGAAAAACTGTTAAAAACGCTAAATATTACATTTTTGATCTCTTCTCTCTGTTCTTTTCATGAATTCTTGTCGTGGTGGCATTCCTGAAGTAAACGACACAAACCGGTTTCCTGGGTGGTTTTTCGCTTTTTCAATAGTTTAACCTACGCGCTGTTTCACTAATAGAAGCACATAAAAATTCTGTCATTGCAACCAATATTTCAGGACACCCTGATGTTTTTCCCAATTAAACACAAATTCCTAGCTATAAAGTTTTATTTTGATACATCTTATGTTTATCACAAAGATCTTATTCACTGCAAGCATGTGCTTACAAGCTTGTGATTATAATTATAATCGACAAATCTCTGATGTACATTTTTAACAAATTGTGCAATTTCGTGCGCTATGCATTTGCGGCAACAGAGTTTTGGGCTTTTTTTCTGTAACGCTGAAAATTTCATGAAGAAAGCTGCCTCCTGCGCAATTTTGAACAAAATTAGCAGCGTTCCTTGATTACATACGTACACTTCAGATTGATGATACATACAAGCACTTAATTGTAAATATTTATGATTTCTTCCAATGTCACAGAACTTTTGTTAACAGAAGTTTCTCTGATCATGATAACGGCCAAATATATATGGTTATAATAAGCAGTTAATGCTTGTAATTTCTAGCTACATCCTTAGCCATTCTGAAACAACTACAAATATAATTACACACAGAACAAATTGTTTACATTAACCGCAAGAAAAACACTTGAATAAACGTTTCTCAATTTCAGTGTAGATGTGGTCAAAAACCAGTCACGTTAGCAATTTCATCACACCTACTGTATTATATTTAGCTGAAACGCCTTGGGGGCTTGAAACCAAAGAAAGGTTGAAAGGTCTGTTGTTACACAAAGGAGAAACCTTCTCATATGGTCGTTTGGGGTGATTATTAATTTGTAGATATTTCACGCAATTGCTGACAAAGACGGTGTACATGACTAGCAGCTACTTATTTTGTAGAGTAAAGATGAAAGAACGCAATAGTTACGTATGAACATATCCTTGTTAAAATACTTGCCTTTTGGATTTAATCGTCGAATCTAAGTTTTCCGTAACCAAGTATTTCAAAAAGGGAGTAATATCTTGATGTTCATCTACTGGATTTCTAACAGTATACGTCAACATCAACTGTAAAAGCAGTTGTTTATTTCTGACTTGTTTGGCAACTCTTCAAGCATGGCCCCGCTACAGATATTTAGTTCAAATTTAGTTTAAATATGAGTGGATTTAGACAGTCTATTTGTTTGAGGTGCTTTCTGCCGTCAACAAAATTGAATTTTCCTGTAGCTAAACATTTTAACTATTTTCCTTTGCCAGTTAACGTCCAGCCGATTTTATGAGACTAAGTAACGTTTGCATAGTGAGAGGTTTAATTCTTCTGCATATCTCAGCCACTTTTGTTTTAATCTTTTACCCTCTGATGATAGGTATTTACATAATAAAGTTTCAGGACGTGATGTTTCTTTTCCACCTACTTCGACACAATCTTTCTCATTATCCGTCGCACATGGCCCAAATGGATGGTTCAACAACTTTGCTCTCTCTTTTACCGGAAGGTTTTGTGGGGTTACAGCACTATTTTTGTAAATTTAATTACCTCTAGCCAAGTTTTAAAAACTGAATGTACGACAAAGATTGATCTCTAGATGATTAGTTTCGTAACGTGAAGCATATTTCAAAACTGATATTTAGGCTTAATCGCACGTTACAAGTGGAACGTCGGGCTCTATTTCATTTGTGAATATAGCCTGGGGCTTTTCTGCAGGGAATATCTGCTTTTCATTCTTGATTCGTTTTCACTTTAGCAGCAAGATATGCTGAGGTGGAGGCAGCAACAATTCTATTAGTGTACGGCTGATCATTTTATACAGTAGTTTACAGTAGTTTTGTCCAAATTCAGGCAACGTAAATCATCTAGTAACATTGTTTTATTCCAGCTGAATGCAGATTTGTAAGCACACGTAGAGTTTTCGCATATAGTTATTCTATCTTTTGACATTTTACATCGATGAGAATGCCGCTTGCACTGCAAAAGCCATTTTACATTTCATTTATGGGTTTTATTGCTGCTCTGCTTAACTTCATGGTCACTGAAATATCTGGTAAGTTAAGTAAGATTAATGTTACGCTAATCATCAGTGTTAGCAATAATTCCTCATCATGAGTAAGCGCAGGAACTTGGTTTAAAGTTGGGATAACAGAGATGGTTTTCCATTTGCCAAGTATCGTAAAGGAGAGGAACATTCACTCAAATAGTACATTAGTAAATGCTTGCTGTATGCATCTGAAACGCGCGGATTTGTGTTACTTGTAGAACCTTCGGCAAACATGGTTATGCTAAATTAGCACTGATAGAAACGTCATGAACTTTATCTTAGTGTGTAGTTACACAACCTGCTCTATTGGAAATATCACATCAATTAAACATGAAATTTGAATTGGCACAAGCTTCCGGCAGCAATCTTTTGTATATCATTAGTGACGTCACGAATGTGTTTGGCATCAGGGTTCAGAGTCGGTTAGTATTTTATGTCCAAAATATGATCGAAAACTTCAGAAATGCTGAAGAAAATTTCCATAAACCAGGAAAAAATTGTATTTGTGACTACTTTCGGTTGTTCGTGACCCGGACCCATAGTTCCGTGATATGTTTCATTTTTTAACAATTTAAATGGGAATATTAGCGTCTTCCAGGCCGTTGTAACGTAAACTCTTATGCCTGCCAAGTAACGCGCTGCACATGATGGAATGTGTAAGAACAGCGAGCAGCTTTTCTCATAAGATGAAAGAAGTTAAACCATAACAATCGTGTTTTACGTTTTTTAAGGACATGTTAGAGTAACGATTTGACAAACCAATTATTTTAAACTTCCTTGGACAGATTACACAAAAATCAAAACTGGGCCAGTAGTAACTGCTACTATTTTATTGATTTTCTGTTGATAAACAAAGCAAAAATAAAGAAAAGATTTGCAGGAAAGATTTTTACTTTTATTTTGTCAAGGCGATGCGTCACAAGGTTTCAACGCATAATTTCGATTGTGGCTAATAAACGTCATGATATTGCCAAGCTGTGAAACTTCAAGTCAACAACTTGTCTGTAGTTCCAATGTATTTCAACATCAACATCCAAGTAATAATGCGATGAACGTTGAAATTCCAGAGAATGGTGTGCTTTGTCCTTATTGCACCTGTCCAAAATAAAGCTAATTTTGCTTCTTGAGTAGCTCACAAAGCTTCTCTTTTCATGTTAGCTTTGCAATGCGAAGATGCGACCTGCTCCGATGACGACGATTACTGCTGCAATAGCAACTTGCAATCACAGCCGGCTTGCTGCTCTTCTAAAGTCATTTATCTATGGTAAGATGAAAGTATAGCGTTTTGCGGGGGAAGGATTGATCGACGCTTATTGCTAATTGCAGGCAACCCAGAGATGAACTATGTTCTAGTAGTGAGTCTTAAGGCGGAAACCATGACGTCTCGTAGATACTGAATAAAATCACAGTATACATTTTTGGATATTTGGTTCTCAGCAATTAACTACTTCATTTCTGCATCTTTTATTAACTTTTTTCCATTTAATACACTAACAAGCTCTTGCTATACCACAATTCAAGAATTTGTTTCATCTTTAGATATGTTTTAGTTCATGCGTTTCAATTTGTAATCAGCATTTGCCTCTAAACCTGCAGATATTTCGTATGACTTCCCGATTCTTAGTGATAACTTCGCAATTCCTCTTATCGCTTAACAGTGTTTTTGGTAGTCCACAATGATTGAAATAGGTGTCTGCATGATTGAATAAAAAGCTTCGTGGTTACAGGTTATTGCACTAAAGATTTCTATCCAAATTCCAAAAAATCTAATTACCGTCGGAAAATGACAGTGCTGAAGTGGAAAAGTTAAGCGTTGATATGAAACATGAAAACTTCCCACTGAAAAAAGTCTAGTTAAAAGAAAAATACTGTTTGAAGGTCAATGAAAGGTCTTGGGATTGGTGTGCTTCTTGTGTTTGGATCCGTGTTCATTTGCTTGATTCGTCGGTGCTGGACACAAATACATCGAAAAACGGGTGAGTTGTACATTGCAAAGTTATCACATGACAATATTAGGCAAAAATTCTTATAATTTGAAAGCAAAGGCGAAAGGATTTTTGATGTTGCAGAGAAGATATTGAGAAAAAAGGGAATCTAAAACCACCAGTCATCTACTCTGCAAACGCTACCTATGATTCTAGTTCAACTTTAGGGGAGAAAAAAATATTTGAATTTTTTTGAAACAATACAGCGTTGCCTTAAAATCTGTATCAAACCACTTTTTTTAATTCGATTTTGGTGGGTCAATTGGCCGAAGGTCCAAGCTTAAAATATTTCCAGGGATACTGGGATGAACGCTCTTGTCCAAGGAGCGCTGCGGTGATTCACTCAGTGGCCTTAGATCGAACACCCAACTTTCCAACTGAGAGGGGGACACTTTACCACTGAGCTACCACCACCCCAGTTTTTCAAAAATTTTTCGTATTTTTATGGGCTGAAAACGGTAGTAAAGTGTTTAAAAGTTACAAAAGTGAAAAATTTCTCACAGGTTTTATCAGTGTTTGATAAATGTATTTGCAGTTAAACAACTTAACATCAGCCGCTCTAATACATAAAAACTGTTAGAAGGCTATACGATGGATCTCATGCAATGCATAAGATATTTTTTATGACGTGAACTATGCGATTCGAAGGGCAATTAATCACTAGTTTTTTCATTCAACTATTTCAAAAAGTTTATTATGAGATTACTTTGCACATTTGCAAAAGAATTGGTAAAGTTAGTATGAAAATTTTAATTGAATAGATATAATTTCGCGACACATACGAATGTAGATAAAAATGGCTTAACTGTCATTTGCAATGCTATGTGAAGCAAAGTATGACAAACATAAGTTGATGCTGCTTGATTCGTTTTCTAGAGCAGCCATGACGTCTTATGTTATCGAATGTTTAAGGTTCACTTTTTCTTTATAGTTTAGTAAAAATGTAATAGTTTTCCTGTAAGCTTTGAGGAATCAGCTGACAGGGCTCTGCGATATTTCAAACTTGAACATACATTACCTGTGTTCAAGTAACTGGTCTTCACAAGGCTACGGTGAATTGAATCCATCAGCAAATTTTCAAAGTAAGAAATCGATTCTACGTAGCACTACGTATCCTCAGTCCTAAAATCGTATTGAAATAGATTCAAATAGATTCTGTTTGAATAGGATTTTAGGACTATATACTGTAGATGCGTAGTGTTACCTGAAGTCGATTTCTTATTTTGAACATTTTGGTGATGGGCTCAATTCAAACCCGTCGCGTTGTGGAGACTACAGTAGTTACGTGAATACAGTTAGCAAAATGCTCAATTGTATTATGAATGAAGTTATTAAATTTTGAACGGTTTTGTTCCAGGCGACTCTCAAATAAGGTCAAGCGAAGAGGCGACAGACTTGCCTCCTGACTACGACTCTTTGAAAAACTTGAGCGTTTTCAACAGCCCACCTGATTACCACAATCTTTTCCCAATAATAATCTCAACACCATCTTCCAAGGAAAAAATAAATGGTTCTCATACATCGAATTGCTCACAAGAACTACCTTCTTATAATACACTGACAATCGAAACTTCAGTATCTTTACCGACATTTTCTATATCGACAATTAGTAGCTGTGTCGACGCTTCTAGAACGGAAGCCAACCCTGTATGATTGTCTGCATGCTTTCAACACTCAGATGCTTTGCGTATCCCTCTTCTACTTGGAAAGCGCGACCGCAGTGTTGGACTTCCGAATTATAGTACGTTATGTTGTTATTGTCCTTTTGCCAGGAATTCAAATGCAGATGCACCGTTTTTGCTACAAGCCAATTGATCAAATAAACATTTTTACCTAACTTACATTTTGCGCTCCATGCGCAAAAGTCTGTAGTGAAAAACAGAAATGAAATTATCTTCGAAATCATGGAATGTGACATCAAAAACAAAGTGCTGGTTTCTTAACGCTATTAACTAATTTCCGGTTAGTTTTTCTATTGAACTAATTCCGTTTTCTCAGACGATATAAAGCCTTCCATGGACTTCCTAGGTGCCCGTTCAAAAAACTACTGCAATAGTATGGAGTAGCTTTGTTCCTCTGCAGTACAAAAACTTGGTTAATTTTCTTGTGCAATTCGCTTCCTACGCAGTAGCGATATCTCAAAAAAATGTACGAAGAAACAAATTAAACATATGTTGCTGAAAAATGCTTCCCTGCGGTTTTGACGCTTGTCCTCGACAATTTCTCTGCAGTCAGCAATACAAGCCCCAATCTATAGAGAAGACGGGTGCTCAGGAGCAGGTGAATCCAAACGACGTGTATTTTTTAAACCACAGTTTCTGGACTCACCTTCGCCATACAAACCACCTGCAGCGTCAATCAACAGGCATGCACGTTAGTTGCAAACTCAATACTGTTGTTCTGGGAAATATACATGAGAAATTCAGATTCAAAGCCAAATTTCCGCTCAAGAAAATTCGATATAATTTCAGGCGTCGTGTACAAGTTAAGATATAAAAAGCATACAAAATTCCAAAACCTCAAAGATACATTCCTACACCAAGAAAAAACCTAAACACATTGTCAATTTTGACCAACGAGAAGTTTTGGCAACCTTTAACTGTTGCGAACGCCTGAAGGTTCTCAAGTCTCTCNGAAAGTCCAAGACCGCATTGATCTTTAAATCTCGAAATTGAAANTACTTCCACACGACTGTTTCTTTCTTCAGTGTTTGACTAAGAAAAACTACTGTATTGCTCATTCGCCACTTCCGCGGCAGACGGGTTTTATTTTCTTCCTAATATTTCTCTGCACACGCTCCGTCTGCCCACTGTGCGATGTAACGCATTCAAGNTTCAGCCGATCTTTTAAAACAGACTGATATAAAAAATAGTTTTGTGAAACATATTTTGAAGCAAGCATGTTGCGCTCGGAGAAGAAAGTTNGATCTTTCGTGTGTTACAATTACAGTACATCTACGAAACAATGCAAGGATAGTTTCCGTTGTTTTTTATGCTATTGCTATCAAGTAAATAACGATTTTCTCTTTGAAACTGTGCTCTTATTTTGTTTGATGTTTTCCTCTCATGTACTTCATCTTAACTTTTAGCTTGTTGTTATGTTTCGCAACACATTTAACATTAAAGATAAATAAAGTACATCAAGCGGTGTGCGTCCTTCTCCTGTGTCAAATGCAGACACGATCAATTTATTTTCGCGTTTGCCGTAAGCGTGCAATTAGGGTTGATTGCACTTTTGCCGCTACTGTAATGTACCGCCTCAACGCTACTTGTGATTCTGTGTGTCGGACCAGTACGTGGCCTAATGGTGAGTGCGTCCGCTTCGGTGCTGGTAGGTCTGGCGGTTCAGCTCTCGGCCGGGTCTCACCAGGATCATGTAAACTGGTACTGCATGTAGCCTTCTTACCAGGCGCGTGGTGTGTTGAAGGGAACACAACCGAAACGCAAAAAGGCAAAACGAGTCAAACCATACCAGACATTTACAAACTCAATCGTTGCGCTACAAGACCGCTGTAGTTATAATGCACCATCAAAACTCTATACAAAAAAAACATTCAAACTTTGCCTCGCGTGCTGGCCATTGTCTAATGTACATCGTATGAACTGTTCAGTTTCTTAATTGTAATGCTTTTCGTAACTCTACAGTTTGCTTGGTAGATCATAACAAGTTTGAGTTTGTAAAGCCAAGAAAATCGGCCGATATCTGCAGGAACCCGCGAGGCAAAGTTTGAATGATTTCTTGCAAAGCTTGCACGGTCTAAGCAAGGACCGCAAATGCCGTTCGGTTAATGCAGAGGAATACACAGTAGACAAGAAATGGCGAGGGAGGCCTTTATCAACAGGTATCGCCGTGCGTGATTCGCCAAGGTCTTCTTGAGCAACAACAGCTATCGCTAGATCAAGGATCTCAAACACGCGGGGCATGTGGCGCGCGAGGGCCTTTTGTGCAGCCCGCGATGCTTTTTCGGAATTTTCAAAAAATTTTAAATTACGTTGCCAAGTGCTTTGAAAAAAGATGCCGCGAAATAATTGAATCAAAGCTGAACCCAGTGCGGTTTTCGTCACGGCCGTAGCACTACAGACCACATTTCACTCTCCAACAAAATTTTGAGAAATCTTGGGAGTATGCCAAAGACATCTTCACATGCTTTGTCGACCTCGAGAAAGCATACAACCGGGTTCCTTGTGAAAAGCTTTTGGGAGTGGTGCGTGTGTACGGTGCTGACAGCCGCCTGTTATTGCATGACCGTCAAGTCACTGTATTCCTGCTCAGAAGAGTGTGTCCGTGTCGGGAGGGTTAAATCACGACCGTTCACCATTGGTGTTGGACTCCGACACAGGGTTGCCAGTTTGGCTTTTTTGAGGCCAAATTTGTAAATTTTGGCCTTTTTTCAATTCCTTTGGCCTTTTTTTATTTTTGAAAAAAGGCCAAATGAAATTTTGGCTATTTTGGCCTTTTTTGGTCACATAAATTTTTTATGTCGATTTGGGAGATCTGAAGATGATTTTGGCAGGTTTATGGGCACTGGCAGATTTCTAGAAACTGCTTCTGGACACAGAATGATAAATTTTCATTGGAAACTCTGCTCGAGAATTTACAATTTTTTGTTCTGGTATTACATGCTTATAAATTTACAGTTTCAAGTTACTCTTCAGCAAAACCAAAAGTTTCGAGAAGTTCTTTAATGGAGTGAGCTTTATTCTTTTTATGTATAAAATATGTACATAACGCCTTTCAAAGGCGCAATTGGGAGTTTTAAAGGTGTCGTGTATTTATCGTGTATTTGGCTTTTTTCGGTGCTATTTGGCTTTTTTAAGGGTTGATCTGGCCTTTTTTGCTTATGACTACCTGGCAATCCTGCTCCGACAAGGGTGTGTGCTGTCACCGCTCGTTTTCAGAGTCTACATCAGTGGTTCTCCACCTTTTCGCTGAAGGGAGCCAAATCCAGACTTACAATTTTATTGGAGAACCTCACTAAATTTTTTTAACACAATTCAATTTACACGTTTGGTTTTATAGAAGTCTGTTACACAAAATATTAGACGTTTTATTCAAAGACTGCTGAGGGCAGCAGGAAGGGTATCTGGGAGCCGAATGCGGCCCTCAGAACAAGGGTTGAGAACCACTGGTCTACGTGAATTGTATAGTCAGTCACAGCCAAGTTGACGAGGGTGTCGCAGTCGGGAGCTGCAGGATCAACGGTTTACTTTTTGTAGACGATTTGTTACCGCTAGCATCTTCTCAACAATCTTCAGCATGCGACCGAGCTGGAATGAAAATCAGCACCAAAAATACCGAGGTAACATGTCTCTCTACAAAGCCAAGGTAATGTTTGCGGCAAGTGAGCGGCAATGCACTGCAGCAGGTGGAAAATCCAAATACCTTGGGTTGGTATTTACGAGTGACTGAAGGCGGACCGAGGAGATTGATAAAGCTAACGCAGTTCTGTGTGAGTTTCATCGCTCTGTAGTCACAAAACGGGAGCTTTCAAACAACGCAAAGCTGTCAGTTTTCAAATCTGTCTGTGTTCCGATCCTTCCCTATGATCGTGAATCGTGGGTAATGACCGAAAGAATATTAATTCAGGTGCAAGCACCAAAGATGGGATTTTTGCGAAGAGTCCGCTGTGTGACAAAGGGCATACCGAGGTGACGTGGCGCCGGGGCAAGAAACAAATTTGGCGCCTCCATCTTTGAACCTAAGATCTTTTGGGAGAAAATGTTCT
>JGI24022J15233_10006429_pt1 | contig 12721 bp, 5 predicted proteins | sample Ectturendosymbi2_FD_15233 | JGI IMG/M metagenome (IMG submission 15233)
TTGCCTATAACAGCACCTCTGGGGATTGCATAAAGAACGTTATTGCCGAAATAACGTTATAAGCGATTGAAATGCATGTAAAAGATGCCATCGGGACCGAACAAAATGTAACGTTATAAGAGAATTAACGTCACAGACGAAGCCGTTATAAACGAATTCAACTATATAGAACAGATTTACAAGAGGTTTCAGGCCCCATTCGGATGAAACTAAAAAAGTTACTTTCAGGGCAAATTGTCATTTTCAGGGCAAATTTTTTCCGCCCTCCCAGAAAAATGCCTTCCTGTACGCCTATGAGGACAATACGGGTAATACTGAATAGAACTAAATGCTGCAGGCGACCTGTGAAGAATATTGTCCACCGCTAAAATTAAAGACACGAACAGGGATCGAAACTTGTGCTTAGTCTCGTCAATCGATCTTTCAGTCTAGGAGTACACAACCTTTTCGCTATTGCCCGCCCCATTAAGTTTATTTTTTCTTAATTACGGTCGCCAGTGAGTTGATATATTTTCATTTTTGCATTGCTTCTGTCCTGCTTCCACACGTCTGTTTGGGCCTCTTTTACCAAGTATCCGCACACAGTAGACAAGAGTTTTTATCAATGCACGGTCGCATAAATTTTTATCGAAGGCCGCACGTGGACGTCCGGCCGCAAATTGTGCATCCCTGGTTCAGATATTGATTCCTTCGCTTGTTTGCGCTACAAGCAAAGGTAGTGGAAGAAATCTGTCTGCAATCAAACTGAAGTCGGAACTTCTTNGTTTTGCACACTTCTTGTTCTTACATTTTGCAATCTGTGTATGACATTGGCTTCTTCGGNCGTGACTATCGCAACAATGNTGATCTTTTGAAACAAGGTGCGGTGCAGTTANTATTCGGTTGGTTCAATATTATTCAGCAACGGTTGAAAAGTCGTCGACAATGAGTTTAGACCAAATNTCAGCCAACCTTCTGCTAACAAAACCAAAGTTCTTTTTTCAAGTTCTGGGTCGACGGTAAAACTTTTCTGTCCAACTGACATTGAAAAATATTATGGGGAGGGATCAAACCGCTCATTCCCGACTTAATGGTGCCTCTTCGTTCAACGCGCTCCGTCAAGGGGCGTTTGCTGCGACAAACAAGACGTCAAGGTTATATTTGGCAAAGTGATGAATGCCAACCTTTACAACATTTTGGTACCGTGAATTTTCGCCCGGGCCTACATCAACAGTTTTGTAACAAAAGCTGGTTGAACCAGTCGATCAACTCCAGTTCTAGAAATGTCTTTGAACGCTTTCAAATCCAATAGCGTTTCGAAGTTGAGGCTCATTGCTGTTGAAGACGAGTGCTTTCCCGATCTTATCGCAATATACGTCGGAGCCAAGTAACGAACCGCTCCCTTGTTTACTTGTCCATCACAGTCAATATGAATTGCTTCATTTTAGCTGATAAAACATACAGCTACTCGTCTTCAGCAGCAATGAGCCTCAACTTCGTCTTTTCTGGGACTCATTTAGTCCCAGAAAAGACGAAAGCTCTTCCAGGTGTGGAACTATTGCTGCACAAAACTTCGCATTAACATGTTTTACATGCTTATCATTATGTGCTCTAATTAACCTGACTGGTATCGTGACCGTCAACACATGGCGTTTTGACTTGGTGTGACGAACTTGATTTGTTAATTTATGTTCCGTCATTATGCTTTTGGTTCCTCACTTAGAATGATATCTATGTTGTGACAGCTGGTCTGCGGTTATGCGAAACTGCTNAAAGCNTTCCAAACATTTTTAAAATTCTGACTGTCCTATTTTACATAACAAGGTCAAATTCNGTGATTTAAAAATTCTTCGATTAAAATTACCTATGTTTTGCAAAAGCGATTGNGCTTGAATCCTGTTGCTGCTAATGTTAACTTAGTTGGCTGAACACTGGATCGCATATTCAAGTGCAGCGATGTCACGGCATTGCAATGCAGACAACGCGCTGCGTTACTATTCTCAAAACACAAGAACCCCACACAGGAGTTAGGTGCGTCACGGCGCCAGGACAAGTAATTTTTCGTAGTTACTGGTAAGTGCGAACCTCTCTTTCAGCGCGAAAATATTTACTGCACAGAGGTCTGAGGCAAAAGCACTCGTCATCGCTTTGTTTTTGCTAGCCCTGCATGAAGGGTAAGTGAACGGGACGTCAAATTCAAATATATTTTGACGCAACGCCACGTGCACCTGCCTTTATGCGAATATACTACAAATGGCCACCTTGCCCAACAATTTAACGGTTTAGGCAAAACTATGCCAGTCGGAACACCAAGTGTGCTTGGTATACAGGGCCGGAATTACCTATAGACTTAAGCCTAGGGCCTCAAGATCCGAGGGAGGCTCCAGCAAACGCGTAGAATCAGTTGCCGATGCAAGATGAGTTTGATAAATATTCGTCAAAATTTGACGTAACTATTCATGAAATTTAGTTTTATTCACTTAATCAGGTTTTATGTTGGTAACTTCAGAGTATTCTAACAGGTTTCTGTGAATGTCAGTATGATCCATTAGCCAAGTCACATGCAGCTATAGCGTCATCATGCAGCTCCGTTGTGTACGTTTGCTGTATTGTACCGATTGTTATGTATGAATCAGGCGACGTGCAAGGACGCCGGAGAGCGGCGACATGATGAGGGCATTGCCCTCCTGCCCTTTCAATAGGGGGGAAACGGGAGCGGAGCTGCTTTTCCATAACAGTATCATAGACAGGGCCACCACACCGTCCTTATTTCTAAGATTTGTCCTTATTTTACAGTGCTACGTCTTAGAAAATATGACTGCCCTTATTTCTAAGAAACGTCCTTATCAGTGACTTNCGTCCTTATTTTTTCTTTTTTTCTGTAGCATAACAATTCTAAATACAAGCAATATCTGATAGGCATAAAGACCATTACCTTCTNNTCGTAAACAGTTTGTAATCAAGGTTTTGTGACATCATAAAAGTAGTATAATCTTGCAGCACAGGGACGTACCGCACTATCACGCATTGTGAGCACTGCAAGCTGTCTACTCTGGTTAGGATTCTTAGGAAAGCTGGTTTTGCAGCGAAGGTTTAGCATTTAATTAATTCAAGAAATAGGCAAGCGAACAAAGTTTTCCGTGGCGATTACAGGAAGAAAGTCGAGAAAAAGACATTGCTGAAGAAAATGGTTCCTGGAAATCATAGTCAAACTTATGATCTGATGTTAGTCGTGCAAACAGAAACAAATGTTTTATTATTAGACAATAAAATCAAATTTTGGCCAGCCGTCCTTATTTTTGGTTCTAGATCGATGGTAGCCCTGATTGTAGGTGATTTCACGGTTTGTGAAGATAGCCTTGAAACAATTTTATTGCAGATATTCGCGCACACAAAAAATTCAGAATGATTTTCTGTAATTTCCGTTATTCTTTTTGAGGTCAACATTGTTTTTGAACAATAAAAAGCACACACGTTTTTTTTATATTTTATGAGTTTAGTTACGATTTTTTCTTATAAGCTTCTATTGCCCTCAACTCTTTTACTACCCCCTGCCCTTTCGCTGTTCACGCGCAACTTGTGATTTGTTTTGATTGTAATTTTCTTCAGACTACTGCAAAATTTATGAATCTCGAAGCGCCAATAGGTATATTTATCAAGAAAGACAGATATGAAAAAATAAATGTGAAACTAGTGAATACATAGGCTATGTGTTTTGTCAAATATTCAACCGCGACGTTTTCGATTGGTTCGCCAAAAGGGATTAAAAGTTTTGTTCCAGCCAGCCAACACGATTTCCACTATTCAGCGTCATTGAACGTTTTGCATCATAGGCAGCAACAAACGCAATGATCGTGGGGCACTCTAGTAAGGTCTTACAAATTGTTTATTGAGCGTACTTGGAGACCGCCTAACTTTAGATGGTCATTTTCGGCGTTGCACAAATTAATAAACGCTTTTCGATTTTCCCAACTCGTAACAATGGGAGAGGGGTCTCACAAGTAGATTAGCCTAGGCCCTAACGCAGGGGTTCCCAACCTTTTTACGTTCTCGTACCACTTGGGCATCCCGTATTGTCAACACGTACGACTTCTTCCAGAACTACTAATTTGATTGATTCTTAGTTTATTCAGAAGAATAATATACAGTAAAATAACAATAAAAGAACACAACTAAATTTAATGAGATATTTTTTTTCTTCACCTTCCACCAATTGGTTGATGCGTGGCGTAAATTTGCTAGCAGCGAATCGAAAGTCATAATGTTATGATACAGTAGGAATAACNGGCTTCAGGAAAATGTATTTGTTTAGAAACAAAGCCCCACACGTAAACTAGAAATCTATAAATCCAGGTTTTTNTGAAAAACTGGAAGTTACTCGCGTACCACAGGTTGGGAAACCCTGCCTTAGGGCCTCGCATCAGCTAAATCCAGCCCTGCTGACATGACACGTTAATCTGAAGAAGAGTTGTGCAGTTTATATTATTTTGTTACGTAATTCAATAAACTGCATTGTATTTGTTTTGCGATCACGTGAAAAGACCGCAGTTGGAGATTGCTACTTAATGTTTGCCCTGACAGTCCATAAAAAACTGCAGTTCACGTTTTAGCTTGACTGTACACAGCTGCATTTATTCTGCCTTTCTTAGTTTTGTTTCTGTTAATTTTTAGAAGCCTAATTCGACGATTTTCTTGAAGTTTACTGATTGAATNTGCTATAAAGTTGAACTGAACTATACCATCATCATCCAAAGACTTTGATAAAGTTTAAACGATCTTGAAAGCATANCCAATCTCTGTTGAACNAAAACATGTTAAGGTCAGAANAAAAGGAACACACTCGTCACGTCGAATCGCTGTCAAGCATTTTTTTATTTATTTGGTGTTTTTAATGGCGCTTTGTAACTGCAGTACAGTGGTGTAGCGCCACGACTGAGTTTGTAACAAGGTCCGGTATCATTTGACTTGATTTTGTTTTGCGATCTGGATGGCGCACTTCGTGCTCCAGGTAAGAAGGTTACAGTACCAATTTACAAGGTCTTGGTAAGACCCGGCCGAGAGTCGAACGCCAGACCTAGTAGCACCGAAGCGGACGCACTTACCGCAGGGTGGTCCTGTCAAGCATATACCAGGAATGAAGCTGTTCCGCGGGAGTTCAATGTTGAGAGCACAACAAGGAAAGACACGCACATTAAGCAAACGCCACAAGGAGCGCCTCCGGTAAGAGTGGCAACTCATCAGCGCAAATCACCGCATTTCTCCCCACCTGAAAGATGTAAGGGCACAAAACATAACGGTGGTACACCCTTATTACTTCTAGCAGAGCATCTCGGCATCAATTTAATTCGGGCTCAGTAGGGGAGAAGTTATTCACATTCAAGGGCGTGTCGCTCTGTTGATCGTTCGTATCACACATGTCAGGGCTCAAATGGGAAGCAGAGTCGTTTTCCACACTTTTTCCTTTATTTCGAACGACGCGGGTGGACGTTGCCCTTTTCCCAGGTTACCTTGTGTTGGCCATAAGGCGACATCGCCGGAACAAGGTACCAAACCACGTAAATTCACACTAACGTCACGACAAACATGGTATAGTGGTCCCGAGCAAACGTAGGGTTTACATTAACAGGGTTGACTTCCTCCACCAAGGGCTCATTTTGACTATTAGCCCTAACAAACCGCTTGAGATAAGCCGCGTCAAACGGGATACCAGTAAATTCATGTAGCCTGCCTTTGGCTTCAAAAGCAGCGTATTTACAAGTAGAGTCAAGTATCTTGATTTGATGTTAAGCAGTTCTTAAGTCGAAAGTTGAAAACACACTATTTTTTGCAAAGTTGTCAACCGTGTCATCACTGCGAGGAAGTGAATATGCTATAGCATCTTGTTCCTTGTAAACCTTGGTTGTGAATAATCTATGCACAGTCGTCTTTTACTGCGATTCTCTTCGCCTTCAACAACAAGCACCTGAGCACGATACGGAGACGACTTGGGTCGGATAACGCCATCATTAAGCAACTTGTCAATATTTTCCTGTATGAATACATGATCTTCACGGCTAAATCTCCATGACATGGTAGAAATAGGCTTAAACGTTAGAAGACAACTACGTAAATAAACGCACTTTTTCAACGGTCGCTACAGCGACCGCGCACGTGCGCTCATTCGAAACCACCAAATCGGGTGAGATTCCAAAGAATTCAAAGATTAGCGGTTGATGCTAGCCTGGAGAAGATGAAGGCCTAGAATAATGTCACAGCAGAGAGTTTCGAGAATGTTTAGTTTGATCGATTCGTTTTCCGTACCTTTTAGCGTGATTTCAACCAAACAGAATCCGACCGATTTGACTCACATTGAGGACAATGCCATTTGAACTTAGTGAGACGATGAGTAAATGTTTAGATTAAGTTTGGTATTTTCGGGAGAGCTAATGTAGGTTTCTGAGTTCCCAGAATCGACCAACGCAGTCAACGTTTTCAGCGACAAGGGCAATGACGCTTTTAGTAGGCTTCCGGTGCACAAGGACGGAAAGCTTGGGTGAAAACAGCAGGTGGCTGAACAACCAGCTTAGGAGCTGTATTACGCCTTGACCGGCAAACTCGTGAGAAACGTTCCTTCTTTCCGCATGAACGACAAACCGCGTCACGAGCAGGGCATCGGTGACGTACATCATAATAATCTTTGCCACAAAAATAGCACTTCTTTGACTCGGAAAAGGCAGAGCAGGTGCTAGACGAGGCCTCAATATCGGCAACGCTTGTGACTTTTCGCGAATTAACAGCAGCCGCAGACACGTTTTAACGTGATAAATAACCGGTGGAATGCTCTATAGCCAGTTTTTTAGGGGACCGAAGATGTAAGACTCGACTCGTTTTCCAGCATGCGCTGACGAATAGTGTTCGACGATAGACCGCTCATAAAGACGTCTCGAACCAGCTCGCTCGCAAAGATTTATCAGGCTTCTGCTTCCTCGTCGCCAACACGTGCTACGCAAAAATAGTATTTGGAGATTTTATGTGCGCCTTTTTAGCTGTGACATGGCCTCGTCATACGCAGTGCAATCCTGCGCCAATCACCGCACAAGTGTATACCATGCTTTCAGTGTAGTGTATTGTAATTGTAAGTGGGTTCGGAAGTAATGTGAATTTCGTTTTTCAATCAGCCCAAATAATTTGATAAAGACATTTATCTTGTCAAAACCAATAAACTTGATTATCAAACTGAAAAATTTACGACTAAATCTAATCTTAAGCGAAGCGTCGCAGGAATCGCAATTCACACATTTTGTATTGAAAAGTGGCTTACCCCTTTTTTATCCGTTATTTCTGTCATGATTTGGTTTTCAGAATTTTTGTTGAATTGCGCACAGAAAAATATTCTTTTAAAAACTGTGATATACTATATAAGTGTTGCAACCGGTTTCNAAGAAAATGGCGACCATCGGTGACTGACGCAGAGCTGATCTCCAGACGCNTGGCATTAGTTAAACATGCGGTGTGCCATACAGTTTCGTTCCATTCTGTACNATTCGCGGTGCCAGTGATTGCACATTTCGGCCCCGTTGGTTCACAGGGTTGCACCAGTTGAAACAGTGGCTTATTGCTTTGTTCTTAATTTTCTTTGGCAATCCCACTGGTAGTGGCAATAGTAATAGAAGTCGTTTTCGATGGCCATAGTCGGAGTAAAGTGGGATCGAGCATTCGAATTCCTTGGTTGACCCCTGACGTCATGGTACACGACCCAAAATGATTTATGAATTTTTTGGTTTTCATACTTTTTTTACTTTTTCAATTTTCATGTATTTTTCGTTTACTAAATGTTTTTCTTTCAAATATTTTTTCACGTTTCTGCAACCGATAGATCTTTCAGACGTCGTAAACTGTGTAAACTGCACTTTACCAAGTATACGTGTGTTTATGGTAACATTTTTCAAGTTTATGCAAACGTTTCTCTTATTTTATCAAGTTTATGAAAACCTTTCTTCGTGCATCGAACTATCAAATGATTTTTCATACTTTTGCAAGTTATTGCAGCCACCGCGAGACTTCGTAAATTGCGTTTCGTTAAAAACAGAGGAGTTTTTGGTAATATTTTTCAATCTTTTCAGAAGCACAACAAATTGAAGCGGGCATTACTTTTAAGCAAAAAATTTCAAGCCTCTTGTCTCGGCCTCAAAGGTTTAGGTCTTGGTCTCGTCTCCGATTTTTGAACCGTAAGTCTCGCTTTTGGAGATTCAGGTCTCATCTGCACCACTCTAAAGTCTACATCACTAAAATCTTTTAGATGTGGCTAAACTAGTGTAACCTCGTACATAAAAAAAGAAATAGATTTTCTACGCTTGCGGTGTAGTCTCCGCAACAGTTTTCTAATTGGACACCATGTTCAATGATTGCAAGATGCGCACATAGCCTCGATAAATCTTTACCCACTACTAAGCGTTTTTATAGCCATAGTCGTTCGCCGATTTTATCCAACAGGCAATCTTACATGTTTATATGTGGCAAATAGCATATTGTTTATGGTGCAATATAGGAAGTTATGTTAAAATAGATTGCATAATAAAGGACAGCTTACCAACGGCGGCACCCATGCTGACACGCAAAATGATATTTGCAACCAAACAAATGCAACGAACCGCAAAATTCCTACCGAAACGTGCACCAACTATTTGGATTAAAGTTACTACCAATGGCAGGGGTGAAAAAGCGTGCAATTGTCTTTCGAAAACTTGTTGAACAAATATTTTAGGTTTGCCAAAGCACAGTGTTCAACATTTCTTGTCAGATTTCAGCCAAGATACCTTTATATAATGTTTTTTGAGCACTTTTGACTCTGTATTTAGAAGTAAGACACTTGAAGTTCAAAAATTTGCCACAAATTTTATGAAACTGTTGTATTTTTTGTTTGAAGGTGCAGCTTAAGACATAAAAGTAAAAGCATCATGCATATTGTGAATGCAGAGCCATATTGCCGACCACAGGTCAAGTTGAGCGAATAAGAATAAAGTCATCAATAAATTTTCCGAAAATGATATACTTCACCCTGTATCTGCTTAATTTTCAAAGAGCTGGGCTGGGATTGATAGGAAGCGTTTGGTGCAAACTGAGCAATGTTTTCTTATTGTTGAGTAGACTTGGGCCAGTGGCAACCCTGATCTCAACTTACAGTTTTTTAATTTAAAAAGTCCGTCTCTTCAGAGTTTGACTTGGAGTCTACCGCATAAAATGTTACTGCGATCCATTCACGTGAGTCAAGGGACTGAAATCAACCTAGGTTACCCAGCCAATACGTTATTTTTGAAGCTTTCGTCGAACTCCAATTTGTTGCACAATGATAACAGAAAACAAAAATATCAACAAGAAAACAAGCATAGGTTACGGAAAAGAAATCAGCCAACAGTTTAAACTTAATACGGTAAAACATTGCTGTGTCAATGTGTCTTTTTTTTCTTGTTTTGTGGCGACAATTGGGAGATTGACTTTAATTCAGAAAGGGCAATCCTCATGTCATTTTCACAAGCAAGCCTGTTCTGTTTTTTTTTCAACCTCCAAAACGCATGCTCGCATAGATGTGGTTAAGAAAAGAGTGATAACCTCGAGGACCAATTTAGCAATATGGCGATACTCCTCCAATTGGTGACATCACAACGTGGGAAGATTTTTTGTGCTGAAGGTATGCTATTGAAGCTCACTTTCCTGAAGCTTAGTGACGTGACTGGTCCATCTGTTATTTGTTTATATCTGCAGTTGCAATTTCAAAAACAAATGGCTGCCGTATCCATACTGTCGTCGGTCAGGGATGTAGTACTCAAAAGAGTTTTCCAATTCGTTTAAGTCTCTGCAGTTCGTTATTCCTTCACCATTAAGTGCAGTATCGCTGCCAAAATTTATTTTACAATCGCGGCCACGGCCGTCGCAGATTCTTTTGAAAAGCACCCACTTTCTCTTCAGCTTCTATTGCAATTACGCTACTCCGCTTCCTTGCATTTGACAATTCAGGGCAATAAGCATGTTTGCTAAATAAACCAAGGTGAGAAGAATATTTGACTCCTCAAAGTGCTTTAAATGCTGGTGGTTGTGATATTGCATAAACGTGGATAGTTCTGCACCTGTGGTGGCCTGGAGATAGCCAGACGCCAGCTGAAGAATTTGATGAAACAATGTTTACGGAAGAATGTTCAAATTCTTTGGTTTCCGTATTGATGCAAATTAAAAAACAATTTGCATCGGTGTAAGGATTTGTTGACAGATTAGGGATTTTAGATTCGTTTGAAGCTCAAGATCTCGCAAAAGATCGAAGTTCAATAGAAATATGGCCCTGCAGTACATTTTAACCATTTTGTGCTTGAAGATCAGCTGGAGGCTGGGTTATTTTTGGTCATATTTTTGTCATAGACCAAATTTATTTTTAATGACAAAAAAATTAAGGCAGTTTGGTCATAATGTCCGAAAATATACACCACTGAGTTCTGTTACGGCAACTTTTAATACTAATGTGATACAAATAACCAAAATGTCTCAGCAAAAAAAGCAGGCTGGAGGCTATATCAATAGTTTAAACATGTGTCCTTGTCCAATAAATTTGCATCCCTGATTTCTGGTATTATCGGCGCAACGTCAAAGATGGTTTAAACTTGGAGTTTGGAATACTTGATGATTTGATAACCAGATTTGCGGTATGATACATTCGATTGCATCTCTAAAAAGGATATTTTACTTGTTAATCATGTTAAAACAAAAACAAAATTGTTAAAACCACGACTGTTAAGGAAAAGGCAAAACAAGCATTGTCAAGAAACCAACAAAACGGCTACTGTACATCTAAGCCTGAAAACTGAGAGACGTCGATAACGGAGTATGTCATCAGCTTTATTAGTTGATATAAAATGTCTTGAGCAACAGAGAAGAGTGATCCGAATGTTAATGTTAACGCTGCAGACAAAAATTTAAAAGAGGAACGATAAGTAAATCAGTATTTTAATCACAATTTCGCCTCATGCATTTGCATCCATATGTCTTTTTGCATTTCTGTTTTTTTTGCAGATAAATGTTTTTTTCATGAACATTCTGTTTTTTTACAAATTACGGAATGGGAGCCCTGGTTCAGACTTCTGCATAAAAATGCAATGATTGGGAGTGCGTCTTCTCGCGTAATCTACAGTTTGAATAACAATTTTAAGAGCTTCAGCAAGCATTAGAGGAAGAATTTGTGATACGAGTGCGTGCCTGTGCAACACGCAACGTGTGACAGTGATGTGCAGATCATCACTCAAATTTTTGCAGGTATGGTAAGAGTTGTAGCCTGTTAACCCCCTGCATACTCAGTAAGACCACTACTGTCCGATGGGCACTTAGACGTTCCAAGGTATGATTGCGTTGGCTTATTCAAGTAAGTACTTTCCACGATGGGTGTAAGCAAGGAATAGATCAGCAAATTTTTAATAGGAAATCGATTTCACGTAAAATTACGCATCCTCGGTCCTGGAAATTGCAAGCAAAGCTTACGGGTGAAAAGTTGAAAGGCTGAAGTAATAGCAGAGAAAAAACGCAAGACTACAATCAAAATCTCGTAACACAAGCTCAGAAATCATAACAGCTTAACAAACTGATTTACGCTAAGAATGCTAGTTGCGACAAAAAAACTATGATTAATGACATAAGAAAAGTGTTTTCTCAAAAAATAAAATTAGATGTTTACTCAAATAAATAAATGGACTGAGTAAACATCTAATTTTTAGACGTCGCCCGCACGGACCACGTGGATCGCCCGCGGTCCTGTTCTGACAATAGCATAAACATGATCAGTGTATTCACATTGATGAATATCTTTAATTTTTATTAATGATAACATAATTTAAGACAAATTGAGTAAATTTTTCTTTCGGAAGTGTGTGTATCAAACTGGTACCCCTTCGCATGAATCTGTATCAAGAAGTAGCTCTCAGTTTCAAAATGGTTGATGACCCCTGCGCTAGAAGCTGTATGTACTTGCTGTTGTCACCACTTTCGTTGTACGTACATATGATACTGTCATTGCCATTGGTGTGGGGTGGGGCGAAAAAACTGGGGTGAGGAACGCACTACTGCAAATATATTATGTTTTATTAAAGTTAAGAAAGATGGGAGCGTTTCTGTGAGGAGTTTTACTAAAAAACGACATTACGTGCAAATCAACTCAAAAAGACCCTTGTTTTCCGGTAATAGTGGCCAAGACTAAAAGATGTTGGTCGGTGTCTGGCAGAATAAAAACAGAAAGAAACATAGCAAAGTTGTTTGGAAACCACAAGCTTGTGGGATGGGAAGAGCCTCTGCAGTTCAGGCCTCTTCCGGGAACGTCGCCAAGTTTGGATTGTTGAATAGGGAAACACATAAATGTGGGAACATTTATAAATGGGTGGATTATTCAAGACAAAAAAGTCATCATCCGTTTGCAGTTGCAGCACACCATCTGCAAACAGACCGTAACCCGCCACGTTTGTAGGGGTTTGATATGGCCCTGCTGCTAATGAGATACGTGCAGCCAGTCTTGGCTGGAGAACACAGAGTTTTCACGCTGGGACATAAGTTCATATATTTCCAACGAAACGACCGGTGGCAAACAGCATGTTTACTTGACAAAGATGTCAGTGGCCTGCCAAACCGGACATCTTTGCAGCGAAAATTCCCATTGCAATACATGGATTAGAAACGCATGCGTTTTATGTCACTGCCTGTGATTTTAATGCAAATCAAGTGCAAGTTACAACAG
>JGI24022J15233_10006442_pt1 | contig 12712 bp, 6 predicted proteins | sample Ectturendosymbi2_FD_15233 | JGI IMG/M metagenome (IMG submission 15233)
GTATTCGGGGGTTTAAGTCCCCAAAAGCCCCAAGTGGCGACGGGACTGGTTCAAAGTTGCACGTCTTATGTTCGAAAATGCCATCGAACGATGCGGTCTACGTAAAAGTTAATTTTTCTATTTATCATAAATCACGATAAATTCACAATATTTGTCTGTTGTTTCAATAATCACAATAATTTTTGTTGTTGTGTCTAAAAATGAAGTTCGTTTACATACTAGCAATTATTTGAACATGGTGTGGCACGAAAATAGATTATCAGAAAAACTTTAGAACGCATCCCCATTCGACTTGTATACTCCTGTTCTAATCTATTGTCGACTTGTATGCCGCTACTTTGAGCTAAGGATGACGATTTTGTGGGCAAAACAAATACTTTGTTCACACAAGACGATTCTTTGGTAAGACGTGCAGAGCACTTTCTTCGCGCAGCTCGTTTCACTTTTCACTTGAATCGCGGAGGGAAACTGATGTCGCTTAGTTTTTCAGATCGGAACACTCTGTCAGTCAGGCACCGAGCTGTACGAAAAGCATTCAGTCACCGGTTAATGTATTTATACTGTGAAGAAAACAGTTCGATTTTGGTTTCTTTGCATAAAGCAGGTGTCAGTGCAATCAGCAGATTTTCACTCTTCATCCAGCAAATGAAGGAAGCTGTTGTCAGAAGAGAAGCATATCTCCTGTTTCGTGTCAAGTCTGACTGGCAAGCCTTTCAATAAAGTGCGATACAAGATTGCCGGTCTCGAAAAAAGGGATCTCGCCGCTGCAAAGCATTTAAACACCGATGCGCGTCGCGCATGTTAACACCAGATCGGGGAACGCTGTACCGTTACAGTGCTGCTGTTCAGCTATTTTGAGGCAGAAGTACTGATTCCTTGTCAGAGAAACGCTGCACCTTAAAGTCACAATAAGTACAGTACAGAAAGCGTCAGATTTTTTTGAGTATGCCGGGTTTATTGACTGGATCCTGCGTTTTGATTATCAGTTTTTGGCAGCAACTGCGGTTAGAATAAGCTTGCGAATGTGAAAGTTATTTATTAACTGCTTACGTCTTGTACCAGTTTTCTTAAATATTGCAAACCTAGTAGCTTTAAGACCTGCTTAATATCATGATCGAATCATAGATCGTGCAATCATACGCCGGAGTGAAAACTAAATTTTACTTACATAAAACTGGGCAGAGGTTTCACAAGATTAACACAAGAGCGGCCGAGTCTTTTTCAAATGACTGCTTGTTAATAAGGGCGAGCATCTCGTTTTACACGTAGACTGGAGTTAACGTTATAGTTGTTTGAAAACCGTTGAAAACCAGTTAGTAAACATTCGAAAGCTAATAGATGCCAAATCCGCAGCTCTTGAACTGCGAGTCGCAAAGCACAAACATAGTTTTGTTGACACAACGCGCACAGCTTTGGAGAGGCATCGTGGAGACAGCACAGGAAGTCTGGCTTTCAAGCCTCGGCCACCTTTTGCGATTACGAAGTAGAATTTTAAGGTGTTTTAGTAAAGAAGATACATCGTGCAATACAAACTTTGCAGTGTGTGGTGAATAACATATCCGGCTATTTTTGCATCAAATGGATCTAGCTGCTTCTGTGGTTTGTGGTTGTATCGATGTGAGTTGCATTGACAAGGAAGCTTGTCCCGAATTGCTGCCATTTTCGATGCACAAATACGCGGAAGCTCTGGTAATTTGCCGAGTCAAGAAAATCTCTTGTCCCCTTATTTTTATTGGTAAACCGGTTTAATACAAGCACGACAGCGTGTGTGTCTGACATGTGACGTTTTGAGCAGATCTGTCCAAATTTGCATTCCAGCCTTTACCATCCTGTTGTTGACCGCCAATTAACTGGATTGAAACTTTACTTGCTTCAGGTCGCAAACATCCGCAGGAACTGAATGTAATCCTGGCTACTGCAAAAAAAACTCACCGTAATCACAATGAAGAGTATTATTGGACTGCTTGAACTGTGTACTTTCTTGCTACTCGTTACCTCTGTATCTAATTTCAGTGCAGCTGCTTCAAGACACAGAATCCACAGCAAACGGAGCAATAGGTAAGAAATAGCCTCTTTTTTAATTCTTACTCTTTGACGCATACAGTGTTGTCAATGCGAGCAGTTTACGTGAACGAATGCATTGGATAAACTACCTCATTACAGGCTCTAATTTGCGTCGGAATTGGGTAAATTCAAAAGCATTCATCATTACTGCAGCTACTCAAGATCGTTGCGGCGACTTCAGAGGGTCGTTTGTGTTGTCGATATCAAACGACTTTATCGATCCACACGGAAATGCAGCTTGTATCCAGCTTTTTCCCCGACTTCAGTTACCTGCCGGCTCAGCATACAATTCCTTTCGGTTGAAAACCTCAGAATGAATGCATGCCTTTTCACAAAGCAAAGTTTAGCTTACACCCCGCGGATTGTGTTGCTCAACGCAGTAACGAGATACCTGTGACCGCAGTAATAATTACAAGTCTTTTCAAATTTCCTAATGTTCACAGTAAGTTTGTTTGCTGTGGTCATTTACAAATTTGTTGAGATCATGTATAAAAGTACATTTGTTTTTTTGTATAGACCTACAGTATGTTTCAACCATCTTTTCGTAGAAGTCCTTGGTTTTTATCCGAAGGCAATCTAAGTTTTATTAACTCGTATTCAGCAACTTCAACAACCAAACGCATAGAATACTTGCGATTTTACGCACATCCAACGCTGTTTACCGTCAGCACCCGCAATTTTATGAATGGAAGGACTGTTGCCGAAACGCGTTTCGTAGTAGGCTGCTGTCTTTGCTTATTTACGCGTGTAGTTGCTCTCATATTTGCGGCCAGTGTTCGGAGTTGTCCAGACCCATACATTTTGGATTGGGCTGCGCAACAAAAATCAACGTAATTTTACGGGAAAGATACAAAAACTGTTATAAATGCAAGCCAATTTTAGACAAATTGAACTAAAACTGCTTGCTTTCATGCTCTAGCGAAGAGCGACTTCAGTGTTTGCTATTCGTCTCTGCTCTCGAAATTTTGATCGCATGAGCCGAGTTGAAAGTTTTCTATTGTTTCGTAGCGTCGCGCTTGGAACTTCAAACAAGCTGAAGTGGTCCTGTGCGTCTGCTCGCGGGGTTATGCTGGAGTCGTTTTGAATTCTTAGCCCTTGCAAAAGCGCGGGTATTTACCACAAAATGTTCGGCCTGAGTACTTTGAAATAAAACTGCACAATCGTCAAGTGCACTCAGTTGCAGATTCAATACTTTAACTTTAAGTTCGTGACCCATATATGATTACGTGTATCAACCATCGAGCAAGAAGATTCCGGATTGTGAATGAATGCAGGCTTGTCGTAGCGTACCGGCGCTTCCCACGCGTTATGTTCCCACAAGTTGTTGAAGCTACAAACAGGCAATGAAACGCTGTCTGATGAGCCGGTGCTGCCCATGGCGACGCATGTTGTTGCACCTTTCAGGGAGATTTTAAAATTTGTTTGTTGGAAGGTAGTAACAAAAAGTTCGCTTCAATTTTGAAGCTAATTTTACACTTCCAGCTTAAATTTTGCCATTCACCTAAGTGTTGATAAAATTCGTACATTAGAAAATGTCAATGTGTTTAGCAAATTCAATATGTATGGAATTGTCAAACTTAGCTTACCATTTTGTGATTTAATCTTTGTCGTTAAAGCAACGTTAGCGTAGGACAAAAAGGTAAAAAATAGGCAAGTTTCTGGGGATTGAGACACAAATTTTTATAACATAAAGTTGTTGTGTGTGTTGCTGCAGCACCTGATTCGCGATTGCGGTGAACATGCAGAGAAAGCGCAACGGAAGCAGCGGCTCACTGAGAAATGGCTGCAGTATTGAACGTTTCCGTCGTTGCAAGCCAAGTTTCTGTGCAACCTTGTGTGCTGTGAAAAGTCTTTCAACCCTACGGCAGCTGCTGTTCGGCTTGGTGTGCCGCATGCAGTGACCCATATAAACTGTGCGGAAAATCGTCTTGTTGCCATTGCAAAACGTTTAACCAATTCGGGTGAAGATACAACTGTACAGAATTTTAACGTGTTTTCGTCTGTGAAACTTATTACACATTTTTTAAACTTAGAAGTCTTTACACTAAACAGTTAAAAGAATTTTTTTAATTTTGTCAGTGGTATTCAACCGGCCATATTGAGCTTGAACGAAGTTCAAATGCTCCAGAGCTGCTTTAAGGTTGCACTGAGATTAGCAAAGCGATGTGCAGCTTCACTAAGAGCAAAGTTACCATTTCTTTCTATCTGTTAGGATGGTCGCCTTTGCCTGAACTTGTGACCTTTAAATGATTTAGGACCTCTTTCAAGATCTCTCCAATCACTTGAATCAGCGTGTCTGATACTACATATAATTTCGAGTATAATGCGCATTGTACTGGTCTATTGAAATATTCTTCAGCGCAGAGTCAAGACTTAAAGCGTGGAAAAAGTCAACTTAAATCTAAATTAAAGTGATTAGCGCACCGCAGCTGTAAATTGTGATAAAATTTACTGCATACAAAGAAGTTGTAAAGAAATGTTTTATATCAAAACTTTGCTGTCAATGTACTATAAACCGCAGCTTGCTCCAGCTGACATATGTCTTGTGGCCTTCTTGTTGTCGAAAGCCGCACGACAATTTCGGAATTCGGGGAAAGTGACTTGAAACTGAAACACGAGCCACGTGAAATTGTAAAAGTCTCGGTAATGGAAAGCATTTACTAAAAACCTTGTGACATTGAGGGCGATCCTTATGCAATTTAGCTCTGAATTAAAGGGTTGGCATGAGAAAAATTGACTAAGTTTTCTGAACATCACGCAGCCAAACAGCTCATTTATTTCAGTTTTTGTAGATCTTTCCGTTGGTATCGACCACTGCTCTTTCGGGTTGTTGGACAAATACGAGATTATTTACTTTTTAGACAAGCTTCGCGTCTGTTCCAATTTTATTGCGCGCTTTAAGGAAAGAATATAAAACCAATGAAATGGAAAACCGTTGTTAAGGCGGCTTCTCAAGAAACTTAAAACATCTCAGCAACGAGAATCAAAGCGCTCGTTTTCATTTCCAAGTAGCTGGTAAAGAGCCGCATGGCGAATTGCGCAGACAAGTCGAGCAGACATTGAATATGGAGCGCATATAACCACTGGCTCAAAGCAAACACTGAAGAGTGACCGTAGCGATCACAGTGTGCAACTACTACGATTCAGCGACTGCGAGTTAAAATGACGTAACTACCTGACCTAAAATCAATTCTAGGCTTTTGGGAACAGTTAATAACAAAGTTTTTTTAATGCTGCAGCCATTTTTAAAAGTGTGTTGGGTTCCGACAACTCTTTTAACGCACCTCTAAAATTTGAACAGTGAGGGGTTTTTTGAATTCTTACACGTAGAGAATTTTTATTCAGTTGCTCATCAGCATCTAACCATTATCACACTACCTTAACCGACGTCGCGAATGAAGTGCTTTTCGTGATGTGCAACCGACGATAAAAATATACTTCAAAAATGCTCACGTTGGCATAAACTGTGAAGGAAGTTTAAGCGGTGATGTGGTGATAAAGTTTTGGGTACAGTTCATAGGCAAGACGGCATGGGATAAGCTGTTGATGATAGCAAATGGTTTAAATATAGGTGACGGTACTGTAGTTATCGGGACGTCGTGATAGTTAACGTTGGCAGATGACTTTGGGGCAAATTTATGGTAACACTCGCCTGCCTATTAAACTGATTTCGGGCTCAAATCTAATCGTTTTATTAGAAACTAATCACCCAGTAAATAAAGGTTGTGTGATTGGGAGAAAGTTATTTGTAGAGAGATATCTGTGATTGAAGGAAAACGTTTGATTTGGGTGTCAGCAATTGTTGTATGGTCAAATGGAGTCATTAACAAGAATGACGCAAAAAATTTTAACGTCGAAAATTCTTCAGTTCGATTTGAACAGATTAGAAGAGTGTTTAGGATGTAAAACGCAGGTTTCACTGAAGTGCTTATAGTCTCAAATATCCTTTGCAGAACCTGTGACTGCCTTGCGATGCGAGTCGATGCGCATTAGGCATAACAGTGGATAATGTAACGCTGCGATTTCTGCCTAGTTTGGTAAATTTTGTACTGCATTCTCGCGATAACTTTTAGCTAATCAAGATTTAGCAGTAACTATCCGCTGTCACAGTTGCTCATGGTAGGACGACCTATTTCTTCAACGGATTTTCTCCCCAGATGTACCCTGATACTTAATATAATTTAAAGTGCATGACCCGGTATGATGACGCATTTATTTGCGAGCTGCTGTAGAAAACCTAAGCGTCATTATGGAAATCATTCAAATTGGGTCGTTTGGACCACGAAGGATAAAAAATGCAAGCGTGAGCGCAACGTACAGCGAATGGTCTCCTACTTCTGCAGAGGCTTCTATTAATTGTGAAATGCATTGCTGCAAACAACGCTCTGACACAAGCAACTGCAGACATGGTGTTCCATCAAAAAAGAAATGATCGCTCAAATTTAACGTTATCTCACGTCCAGAATTCTCAGGTGAAGCAGAATTGAAACACCCATTATACGTAATTATGCAGTCTGCGCTAATCCCTTGCTCTACTTTTGTTACAGCGTTGTGAAAAACTGAACAACTGGCTTGACTAATGTGCAGAACTCAGTCAAAACGTTTTTATGTTTTCTGTTTCAGAACAATACCCTTTCACCAGACCAGTGCTACTATACGGTGAAGAATTAGTTGAGGTTTAGATTTTAGATGCAAATTAGGGATTTTACTCTTTTTTGACGGCCGGATGCGTTTGTGCGCAGCTGGTTGGAACGGATCCAGGACTTTTTGTAAGGCAGACAACGATGCTCACAAAATTGGGCGAAGGACAGTGGGCATACGATCGAATTAGACAAATTGGTAACGAAACGTCTAATATGCGTGTAACCAGCGTAAATCTGTGTGAAGTCTCTCAACAGTATGTCCGAAAGGTATCTTTTTGTGTACCTCCAGATTGTGAGCTTCAATTTGAGTGAATGTGCAGCTCAATATTATCGATTGAGCAACTCATTATTATTGATTAATACTACAAGTGACGACGTGCACAAAAAGCTAATTGTTTTTACCACCTTTCGATTTTTGTGGTTGAAAATGTTTCCTTGTGATGTGCTGAACAGCGATGATACGCTGTAAATTTTAACGCATTCATCGTAGGTGTCCAGAGCGAAGCATCACATTCAACATGTCGCTTTATCGTCAAATCACTAAAATCAATGACCGCAGTTCCTGTGTGCTTGTTGTAAAGTGTGTGCTGGCGTGCTTGTTGGCTAGTGAAACGAGTGATGAAAATAGTTTTGCACTGCCCTTGCCGAATCAGCAAAAGCTGGCCAAGGACGTGCAGACACAGACGAAGAGTCGGAGGAAAAACTGCGGCGAAGTAAATGTGTCGCAGATGCGCACCAGTTTACCGAGATTCCCGCTTTGTGACCTATGGCGTTTCTTTAAGAGGGTTCCAGTTTTGAAGAAAGGACAAAAACACTATTTGTAAATTGTCAGTGCGCCTGTGGTGAGTGAATGAAACATATATGAAGGGTCTTAACCGTAAGTTGCTTGCGGATTTTGGATGGCTGGTATCATGGACATGATGAACGCATCAATAATAAATCAATAGAGCAACTGCAAACTCCTTACCTGTTTGAAATGCAAATAAGCACACAATGTGGGCATGGTCCTTGCAATAGAAGGATGACAAGGGTCAAAGGGAAAAAGAAGCTTAAGTTGGTTGGCATACATGCACTGGCAAGTTTATAAAACCGTAGTAACAAATTGAATCCCGTGGACAGAGAAGCATCAAGTGATAAGAAAATGTCATATAAATAATAAACAAACTATTTTATAAGAGCTGTGGGTATGCAGCATTGATAGTGCAGAATGCTGTTTCTTATCGGCGAAATATATTAAATGCAGTTGTTACATGAGAAAGGGAATGAAGTCAAAATGTACTTTCAGAAGGCTTAAAGTATGTTGGAAACTCTTACCCCTCACCATCAGTTTACCACCAAACACGTACATCTCAACGCAACCAACCCACTGAGCCTGGGGAAATTGCTGACGACCGCTATCGAAGTAATTTTTTGGTGTAGTTTTACGCTACATCGACAGGCGCGCCAGGTGTACAATTGCAAAGTTAGTCACTCGGTCTGCGGACACCTGCTTCTCACCGAGAATCACGAGCCGTTGAGCTTAAACGGCGAAACCGATATATGCGAAGTTGTGCATCTGGCGACGAGTTCTTCGCAACATTTGGCTGCACGCAGAGTGTGGCACACCAGTGTTCGTGCCTAGAAAATCTCGGAAACCGTTAACAAACCTGAATTCAAAGATGTCTGTGTACAAGTTTCGAACTTCTCGCAGACAACAGCAGTGTTGCGACTTCATGTTTCTGGCATTTTTGAAGATAATCGTTCACTCTGAGCACGTCTTTAGCTGGAAAATGTGAATGTTCGACAAAGACAGCTGGGGATCAGTCTGCTCCATGGGATTAATAAATTTACTTATGATTCCCATCGTGTCAGACAACTACAAAAATAGTTAAAATTTTTTGCGAGCTCTCAAACCGGTATTCGTAATCCGTAATTGCGAAATATGAAATAGGTCAAAAATTTAATGAAAACTACATTTTTTACAAAACTGTCCAAGCGAGAACGCTCTAAGATGGTTTTCACCATAAAGGCGCGAATAACATCCAATGACAGTGAGGGCATCGGCTACAGGCACCAAGGTGTGCTTGTGCTTTCGGCATTGCCGTAACAAGCCTAAATCATTTCGAGTAAATGGAAGAACGACCAGCAGCGATTGATTGACTGACACGCACCACAGAACATCCCACACACGGAGCTGCGTGATCTACATCTTTGAACGTATGTGCTGCACAGTCGAAGTTATTTTTCGCCAAAGCTGTAGTGCAGCTGCTGCGCATTAAGTTGTATCTTGCAATGCAGGTGAGGTACCTTGTCGAATGAAGCTTAGTTTACGAGGCAATGTTGATTTCAGTGCAAAAACTGTTGACAAAAAAAAACAAAAAACATTTTTGCTATATTTACAAATCAACACTGATTTCTTTTTCGCTTGTTCTCGAAAGAAAAAAGTTATCATGAAGTACGACTCCTGCAACAGGAATTTTTTTGATTGTTGATTGGCTTCGTGTACAAATAAATAAAAATTCGACTTCAAGTGGAAAGATTTTTGCCCTCTGTTAATTTTCTCCAAAACCAGCTGGTTTTACGCGATCTTTTTCTTTAGTCTACGTTTTGTTTCAAACATCAAGCGAAATATTCACATTTTCCGTACCTTTGTGACAAAAAGTCATCAGCGCCTTACGAAGTCCCATGGTGTATGCACTAACTGGCTTGATATAATAGGTGATGATGCAACTGGCGGACTAAGAAAGTTTTTCGTGCTCGCGTGTTGGCATCGAATCAAGTTTAGCCGGTGATATGATATCTTGACAGACTATAGCCTAACCGCACGAGCCAAATCGTAAACCAAGCCCTACAGCTCCTTTCGTGCACAGAGACAGAAGGTGGCAAAAAAACGTAGAAGGCGATGTTGAAGCGGGCGCAGCAATTGTTTGCACGACACGTGGTGCTGCCTCTTCTGGCATAGTTGACCTAATTTTGATTGCTGCGTGCTTTCTGCGCATACTTGGCATTGTATGTTCGCTGACCGCGGTGAGCTGGCTGCTGCCATTGTTTTCTCTACTGCTTATGAGCAATGCTGGTATCTTGGATCGATGCCTGCATGCGCTAATTGCGGCGCTGTGGCAGTTTAAGTCGTTGATAATATTTTGTTTTTCTTCGAAGTTTCACAGTTCGCGATGCTTAATTTCAATTGTGTATTTTACCTCAGATACGGCGGGTATGGGAGGTTCACTTCCAGCCTCTATTCCGCGCGTAAGCCGATCTATTCCAGTCGTTTTAGGGCAAGGTACGCGGCTGCATGCTGTGTTTAGTTTTCGTTAAATTTCTTCCACACTCTTTATTTTACTTGCTTGCTACGCAAACGTTATTTGCTTGTGATGTAAAGTATGGACCTATTGCATGCGCTGCAATGCAGCTTCTCACTGACTCAGTTAACAATGCGAGTACTGGACACATCAAATTGCATGAAGTGATCATCACAATTAATTTCTAATTGCGCCAAATCAAAGTACAGCAGCAGAAGCCACGGTCCTGTCAGATGGTTTCCTCAAACAAAATTTATTTCGTTTTGTTCAGCGCCTCTTGAGCACTTGGGAGGACTATCTTGAAGTCTGTCTGTCAAAAAGTAAAACTTTCTGCTTGCGAGTCGAAAACAGTAACTGACTGGTATGTGACAGTTGCCCTCAACATCAGCACGGATCCACTAAATAAATTGGATCGTGGAACAGCATTGCTAAAAAATCCTTGCCATTGTTTGTAAAAAGATGCGTGTATCATAATTTTACCTTTTGGGATGTTATCGTCAACCTGTAGCATCCAGTAGCTTCAGGATTGTTCAACTGAACTCGTATGATAATTTGAGGAGCAAATTCATTTCAATTCATAAATTTTTCATCCGTCAAGCTTACCTGGACGAGCAGCTGAAGCTCGAATGCCGTGCAAAGCCGCCACAAAAAGTACAATGCACCCCATTGTCTGCAAATCCGTGCATGGCCTCTCACGGGGCAAAACTATTCGCCTTATCAGCGAGAACTCGTCATGATGCTGTTCATCAATCAGTCATGATTAGAAAACTTGTTCACCGCAGTCAAGTTGGAGCAATGAACAACGATCTGAAGGCTTGCGCACATCCTGGGTCATCGCAATGGGACCGGTCGCGCAGATTTATTACGATTAATTTTCGGCGCTGCTTGTCACTTTCCTTTTTTCTTTCTTTTTTTGTTTTCATTCATTTGGTTGGAAAACACAGCCATGCACCGTTATGGCGCAACAGCTGGCATTCACTTCTGTCGGTTGAAACTGAATGCCCCGCATGTTTTGTGAAAGTTGTTGTGTGCGTTTTAATTCACTATGTGCGCATCGACTGCTACATCGATTGAAAGATGACAGCAGAAAGTCAAACTTTTTAAGTTGTAAGTTAAATTAGTCCAAACTGCCCTTCTTTTGGAAAATAAGGAAGTTAAAAACTTCGATGTTACTTCAAACCTGAAACTAACGAATTCCGAGAGATGGTTTGCACTTTCTTACAAACCAAGCTCAGAGAACAAAAAGCTGATGAAAGTGAAAGTAATCAATCTGACTGAAGACTAGTAAGAAAAAAACGTGTTATTCTTGCGACCTGGTATTGTTGACTTCTACCTACTTCCTGTGGCTATAGAACAAAAATTGCTGTTTCCTTGTATCGATGACGAAATTTTCGCATATATTATTTTTTTAAATTAGAAACTAAAGTATTAATATATTGTTTCAAAGCACTGATTCGCGCTTTATGAGCCCGGATAATATTAGTTTGTGCAAATTTGGATATTCCGCCCGGACGGCGGTTGTGGCTTGCGAGCAATTTTTGAATGAAAATGTAAATTTTTAACGGTCACTCAAGGCATATTAATATCGGCATTAACTGACTTTGAAATGCGCGTTTTTGCTGTAGTTTTCACGAGCTATTCGCCCAGTATGCATAGAACTTTGCTATTAAAGATCCTTATTGACTTTCTCGTTTGATAGGTTGTTCGTTTTCAATGAATGTGGCTATCAATTTTGAAAAAGGTTTAAACGTTGAAAATCGAATAGCTGTACTGCAAGAATCGACGGACTTGGTACATGTTGTGTGGACTCAACGTCTCAACTATAGCGCTGAAATGGGTGTTTTTGAAAATGACAAGTGGTCATTTTCATTCGCTGCTAAAAAACGAGTTTGCCGCACATTCTGAGACAGTGATGAGAACCTAAAAACTCTTCAAAAAACTTAAAGAAAAAATGCAAGTTCTAAAAATGGAAGACGGAATCAAACCAGCAATAGTAATTGCATATTTCTTCTGCATTTCGGCGAGGTCAGTTCTTCAACCAATAAATTGTTGGCGCATTTAGTTCAAGTGGGAACGTGCGGTTGGACGTGACCTCCAGCGTCAGCGAAACAAGAAAAGCTTACAGCGGAAGATTCTGCGCTTACCCCAACACCAAGTTCGTCCCACACAGGTTTACGAACGGGACGCAAACCTATTTGAAGAGGATTGTCAAGCATTGTCCATGGACAAATCTGTATTGTAATCCGAAAGTGAGGTTGGTAGAGAAGTTAAAAATACTTGCTTTTATTGAGGCAAACGTTGGTTTGATCATCAGTGGTATTTTTCTGAACTTCGTCGTTACGTTCTCAAGCGAATATAGTATGCGTTAGTTCTCTTTCTGTAAAGAAAGAGATGAAATAAAGTTGTAAGTGCAAATAGTCCAGTTCGGTATATTTTAGCATCCCAACCACGTAGAGAATACGTGGTCAGAAGTGTCGGGGCAGGAAGCGATGGCCACCACAAGTTCATGCAAAACTACAAAATATAAGCAAAACACCATAGTGAAAAACAAAAAATACAAATATAGATAAAGACAAATAAATCTTATACCAGGGGTTGCCAAACTACGGCCCGCCGACTAGTTTAATCCGGCCCGCCAAATACCTTGCACATTTTTTTCAAGCCCCACGTTTCCGACTGTGGGCAGCAGTGCACCAGCATTGGCTGCTGCCTGTCTCTTGTTGA
>JGI24022J15233_10006445_pt1 | contig 12710 bp, 6 predicted proteins | sample Ectturendosymbi2_FD_15233 | JGI IMG/M metagenome (IMG submission 15233)
TTTTTTAACTTATTCACTGCAGTTTTTGCAGTCTTCTGTTAAATTGTTATCATTTATTGTTGATTATTAGATAACTAAAGCATATCAGATAATTTTTTAGTTAGTACATGCTGTGAAACTCCATATAGGTTGAATATGACATGGATGAAGAAGATGCAGTGTGGCTTGAGCTCATGAATGAGCAAAGAAGAAAAGACAGCCTTTCACAGGTAACCCACGATCAATTGGAGCTTTTGATGGATCGCTTTGAAAAGGAGTCCTACTTTGAACAAGCACGGAATGGAAGCAGTGGACAAGGATCACAGGCATGTGGAGTTAGTTGAATAATAGAAGCTTTGGTTATTTGTAGAAGCGATACCAAATGCTACTTTAGCAAAAAGCAGTAACTTTTATGCAACAATTCTGTTTCCATGTGCAAGAACAATGACAATTTATTTGAGCGAACTGTATAGTTTACAGGTTGAATTCTAAGTTTAAAAGATTCTATGTATTAAAGTCCTGTTATATTTTTACAAGAGATGGAAACAAGGTAATGTAATGGAATTGAGGCACAGTCGGTGACAAACTTGATTTTATTTTTTTACAGGTTGAAACGGTAATTTTCGTATATAGGAAAAATATTTAATTAGTTTTTGTTTGTGGCACCAGTGGCTTTTCTACTTTTATTTAATCATTGTTATCAAGAAATACTTGCACTATATTCAAGGGCACAAAAAAGATAGATGTTTTGGATCAAATAGAAATTTGGAATTTCAGGATCAGTGCTTGGATAAACCTCACATTAGTCAGAATTTAAGTGTTGAGCAGTTTAAAACCTATGTTCTGAAACCTTTTTGGGGTTTTCGACTGCATAGGACCATTGTATGCTTCCGCATCAACAACAAAAACGAAGTGCTCTCCTCGTCCAGTGAAAACCTGAAGTCAAGCCGCTAAAGTACTGAACTTCTCAGTTTTAGTAGCCTAGCATTGTCTCCACAAAGGCAAAAAAATTAAATCAACCAGCAAATGGTTTTAATGGGAACCGGTTTCACGTGGAATCGGAACAGAGCACACACATGTGCTGGTGCAGATGGTGACGGATCGGCTGGGATGTCGCAGGCTCATTCATAGCTATCGAAAATGATCGGCCATAGAACAAATCTACTTCTGTCGAGGGCAGACGCTGTAAACTAACCTTAAATTTCTGAAAACTACCGTCATTTGAATATAAGTTAAATTTATATCAGCTATTTAAAGAAGAGGTGAACGTACTTTTGAAAGAAAGCTTGTATCTATAATAAATGAAAACGTGACAATTTTGACCAAAGTGTTTACAAGAAGAACAATTACTTTATTTCTCTCTATGTGTTCCATCACAATATTGCACTGTATTAATGTTTAACACCTTCATATCGTTGTAAATGCCTTACCAAACATATTGATAGATCCGTCCGTAATACCGGATTTTGTTGCCCAGGTGACAGAAGAAAACGTTTGTTTGCATTGTATGAACTACATGTTTATTTTAAACTACTGGAAAAACTAGTTCTTTGTACGGCTTGTTTTTATATTAAATTACAAGCTGGTTAGCTTAGAAATATCAGTTGTTCTTCAGCTAATATTTTCTCATAACTGGCTTGTTCTTCTTTGCTATACATCCACACTCATGAAGAATGCGCAGTGTATCCTGGGTAGCTTGGGCATATTTTTTCGAAGTTGATACCTGTAACTAGATGCCCGTACGTTGCTTACATGTTTTTTTTTCTGTTTACAGCCATTAATTGATGAAGATGCTGTTTGCTGCGTGTGCAATGATGGTGAATGTCAAAACTCCAATGTAATCCTGTTTTGCGATATGTGCAATCTTGCTGTCCACCAAGAATGCTATGGTGTGCCTTACATTCCTGAGGGGCAGTGGCTGTGCAGACGATGTCTTCAGTCTCCTTCATGTCCTGTGGACTGCTGTCTATGTCCTAACCGCAGCGGAGCATTCAAGCAGACCGATGATGGAAGATGGGCACATGTGGTAAGAGCTCTGTTACGGTTGTAAAATTCTGTTTTCTAATGTTACCAATTTTTGTAACAGTAAAATTGGGCTGATTAAATCATACAATGGGTCAAACACGTACCACTGCAGCGGTAAGCAGGGTTTGATATGCGGTTATGTCATACTGCACACTTGAAAAACGGTGCTTGGGACGCACTTAAGCCTATCGTTAATGGGTTTGAGCAAGGTGAAGGTTCATGTGCGGTGCTGCCATTGACTCGCCACCAATGCAGCATTCGCTACGGAAGTAGCCGCGTGTTCCTGTCGAAATCAAGTGGAGATTGCCGCCGCTGGCCAGGCAGAGGTGGCCAAAGTCACTTTTTCAGAATCCAACTCCGCTCCTGTTCCCAAATTTTTGAATCCGGATCCGGAATTTTTTCAAATTTGAGAATCCGACTCATGTTCAGACTCCAGGTACCATCCATCCAACCGAAATTTACTCATGTGTTTACTTAAGAAATGACCACACAGACTCCTGCTACTGCCGAAAATGAAAAGTGACTCTGGCTCCGGTTTTTCAAAAATTTTTGACTCCGGGTACGGATCCGGGTCTGAAAGAAAAACGCAGGATCCTGCCGGAGTCGACTCCAGCACTCCGGATCCATGACTACCTCTGGGTGAAGGCAGTTGACGGTAGGCCGAAGGCTGCATTTCGCTTCTTACCGGGACGGGTTGAGGTGAACGCTTTTGCCCAAGAGCACTACGTCGGTTCACTCAGTGGCGGTGGTTCGCGCACACCACCTTTCAATTTCAGTTGAGAAGCGGACACGCTCTGCCACTGAGCTATCGCCGTAAAATTAATGTAATATTCAACTTTACATGGCTAGCTGGTATTGAAACATTCCTGTAACTGTTCAGAAAGATCAGCAATTTTTTGTGTTAGGTGGATCTGGAAACGCCGTGAATCTATATTTTCCAAATGAATCTGTATTAAACGCCATGAATCTATATTTTTTGGCTGAAATGCTCGTGACGTTGGGCTTGTCTGAAGCAGTGAAATGAAACTCAGTTAATGAACTGGTACTCCATTATTTTTTGATGGCAATGGAGTGCTAGTTCTTTACATCTAGTTTCATTTTGATACTTCAGCAGTGGATTGCAAGTTGATTTGTTAAGAAATGTTCATTTTCCGAGGTAGTTAGAATTCTTCCATCGTGTAATGTCCACTCGAATCGGTAACCCAAAATGCGAAATTGTAAAACCAGTTCGATTGATCAATTGTGATACAATGATCGAGACCAGGGCTCTGCATATCCTGGATGGGAAAGGGTCAGTTTGAACTGAAAAAGGGGTGCACCGGGAAGTCTTGCAGCTACACACCGCACATATCGTGCATGCAAATGCACAATAGTCCCGAATCGACCCTAATCTCGTATGAGAAATATAGACGGTCCCAACATTCTAAACCCGGTTAATGACCACAGCAAAGCGGTGTTTTCATCAAAGGACAACTGCGGGCCGCGGATTGCATATTTGAAACTCATGATTTAGGCTGTCCAGGTTTTATGTAATGGTTAGGATATTTCCAATCGTCAAATGCCATTAAAATTTCACCAAACTTGGTAGCAGATATGCAGATTTCAGCGAAGTGCTAAATTTATTCAATCTCGTGAAAAGATTATTTCACAGCAAAGCTACGAAACTCGTCACTCGTACGCAAACTGACACTCACAGTGATATTTACATTTCTATTGCATGGCATCTGCTTCAAACGAATCTGCTCCACTCGTTACAATGATCAGGCATCACAATTACTGATTTTTTCCTTGAATGAGTGTAAGAAGATTTGCATTTGTATTTTTGGTTTTAAAAATTTCTGATTCCCAATTTGTGCTATGTTTGCACAGACTATCGGAAAAGTTACGTTTAAATGAAGTAACTTCGTAATGCGCAACACCTGTTACGGTAGTTTCTAAATATTCACGAAAACCGATGATTTCCTGTTTTCTATCTAACTATTAAAACAAGTTCTAGGCTTAGACTTGGAGGTTTAGCTTGGAAGATATGGGTTTCCATCTCATGTGAATTTTCTGTATCGAAGCGAAAATAACAGCGCTTCAAAATAAGGCACTCGCTATTGTTTGTAAATTTGATTGCAGTCGCAAGAGTGCTTGGCAGCAGCGACATAGCACTTATGATGCTCAACAAAAAATGTGCCATGAAAAGACAATTATGACTGTTTGTTTATGTTGGAAACCTGAACGAGTGGTCAACCATTGCGTGTTGCTGTTACAAGAATAAATAAATATGATTTTCGTTAAGAAATGCTGGTGCACAGGCCAGCCGAATACGGGCTTAGCTGGAGTCGGTCAGAAAATAGTCTAGTTCGGGTCTGGAAGCGAACTCCCACTAAGCGGTATGCTTAAGTCCCAGTAGCTTTGGGACGAGTGTAATTGGTTCAGTCGGTTTGCGTTAGCATTAGTATGCGTATCTCGCTGTGGCCCTGTCGTTCACGCTTCATCGGACAGGAACAGCATCGTCTGTCACTATCGCTCAAAAGTCAAGTGTGGGCCCTCTTAACACTGCTGGTGGCAGTGAAATACAAAAAGAACCGGCTGGGTCTGTTACCGTGCAGGCACCAATTCGTTCAACACGCTCTTTGCCAGGCGTTTCGATTGTTTTGTTTTCGTAAATAAAAAATCACGCGGTCGTGCAACTACTTTTAATTGATTGCGTGCCTCAGCTGTGGCTTGGTACAAGTTGAAAAATGGAATACGTGTAGGTAAGTGGAAAATTGTGCAGTTGAGGATTTTTATGGAAGGTGACACGGCGGTGTTTTTACAGAACTTTGCTCTGATACTGTTTCCTTTTGTGTTACATGCTAGTACTCAACTATTTGTTGTTTTTTTTTCAAATGAACATGCTACGACTTTCATACCAGTGTGGCCTGCTTCATATTTGTTGGTTACGTAACTCTTGTTTGTTGCAATTCATTAACTGTTACTATTGCTACCTTGTGCAACGAAAGTTGTGCTGTCGTGATTGCCTGATCATTCTTGTTGGCTTTGTGATACTATGAATTCAAAGCAGTTTTGTTTTGGGCACACGCATTATTTTTTCCATGAAACATTGGAGGCTGTGATCTCAAAAGTATGATCTAGGGGTCAATTCAACTTACGATAGCGCGGTTGATTCTCAAGTGTAGTTCTGCATTATTGTTTGACTAATACCGTATAATACTAAATTCGGCAAACGCCCTGATTTTTTGTTCTGTTTGATTGTTGTTACTTTTAATGGCCCCTGAGCAGTCTAATAAAACGTACTGCAAATTTGTGAAAAAACAACATGCTTGTTAAAAATCCTGTTTTGCAGGTTTGTGCGATTTGGGTGCCTGAAGTCGGCTTTGCCAATGTCGTGTTTTTGGAGCCGATCGATAGCTTGAAAAAGATTCCGGCTGCTCGGTGGAGGCTTACTTGTTACGTGTGCAAACAAAGGAATGTTGGTGCCTGCATCCAATGCCACCGTGCGAACTGTTACACTGCTTTTCATGTCACCTGTGCTCAGCAAGCTGGTCTGTACATGAAAATGGAACCGGTGAAAGAATCCGGACGTAACGGCATTAACGTCGTTGTGAAAAAGGAGGCTTACTGCGATGCCCACACTCCCCCAGATGCTTCGCCGAAAATGAATAAGCTGAATAGTCCATCAGTAAGTTGTTGCTTGGTGCTTAAGATATGCTGTAATTTTGTAAAAGTTGATTACGCGGATTATGCATTTACTAAAATGTTATCTAGAAAGTATGTGGATGGGTTGTAAGAGGTCCGCTAGCATACTGAATCATCGTTTCATCATTTGTGAACTACAATAAGATTTTATTCAAACGATTAAGTGCGTACAAACGTTGCATACGAATGTGTGCTCTGCAAATGTAATCGTTTTCCGCAAAGACCTGTGACCTCAAACAAGCGAAGAACCTGTGGAATCGCAGCGAAATTAGTGGCCGGTAAAGTTTTAATCCGTAATAGTCTGTCAAGTATCACCAGCTGTAGCTGCAGAATTGTAGTCCATAATGTGGAGAAGCCATTGCCAAGATCTTTCTGCTTTCTGAAACGTTGCTTTCTTGAATAATGATTAAAGCTGCGCGTTTTTAAGCGAATTTTCACCATGTTACCTCGCTTTGATTTCATTTGATGCTGAAACATGTAGCTGTAGTGACGACTTAAAGTGTCATTCCTTTTTTAAAGATTACTGGGAACGATTTGAAGAAAAGCGGCGAAAAAATTAAGAAAAATCGCAAGATGCTTGCTGAGAAACGCCACGACATGCCCTACATCTCTATTCCGTATATTCCCCGTGATAAGTATGTATCTGCAGTGATTTTTGCCATGTCGTGTTTCTCTGTGCTGCGAAGTTTAATGTTTACCCTGATTTTAGCAAAACTCGGCTTGGCGATGACGGAGGTGTCTGTGCAACGTATTGTTTTGACTTGACGCGATGAATGCACGTTCAAGCTGAATGCTTCGCGAATATGGCAATCTTTTTCTTAACTCATAGTAAAAAATAAAGTTCGTGCTGGAAACGCAGAAGTCAAAAAGCAAGAAATAGTTACTGAATTGCTGAATTACCGCAGTGCGCATCGATCTGGTGTGTTTTTTATTCCAATTATTTTTTATTTTAGGAAAAGGAGAGCATGTGTATTAGCTCATTTTTTCCGCTTATGTCTATTACCTTATATGTATGACTATCAGCTTAATTGCGCCCACCCGATTCGTCTTTGTCCTCCTGACTTCACGTACTTTTAACATTGCTTGCTTTCTGTCTACTTGTGCAAACTATATGTAGATACAGTGGCATCATATATAACACAGGTACTACTAGTATCGGAGATATTTGAAGTATTGCACGTATCACTGATGTAGCGGCAAAATATACATAAAATCTTACATACTGCCACACATACAGCTATATCTGATTTCAACATCCTTCCCGTGATTTCTTTACTGCCTCATTTGCTGATACTACCCCGACCTTGCTCGTGCGCAGTTGGTTTATGATAAGGATGACGTAATGTGCAAGTTACTGTAGTTGTGACCTGTGATAGTTATGCTGGGAACTGCAGCCAAATATGGGAAGTGCTGCGGCACTTTATCAAAAACTTTCGTAACTGCTGAACAATGTCTGCCTTTAATCAGCGTATCTGTTGCTTGCCGTGTTTCTTTCAAGATCGCTCTTTTTGACGTGCGCGAACAATTTTTGTTGAAGTTGGTGAGCGACGGAATGCGTGGGTTGTTTTTGTTGTAAAAATATTTTTATCTACTCGCCCCAGTGTCAAGTGATGATTTGTTATTTTCTATTAAAAGAAACAGAGTATGTCTTATCTTTGTTTCAGATTATGTCTATCAACTTATATACATGTCTATTAGCTTATTTTAAATCTTAAAATATTGCGCCCTCGCGATTCGTGTGTGCCCTTGTAACTTAACGCACCTTTATCATTGCTTGCTTTTATGCCTTAAGAAATGCACCCTGTTTTGTTAGTTTATTTTGTTTTGGCCCCAATTGCCAGACCTGAATATAATGATTGCGAGTACTTGCACTCGGTTTTGCTGCGAAAATTCTCTTAAAATAACGCCTTTTCGAACTTGCGTCGCAGTAAATCCAGACGAGTTTTGATTGTGGTGGTTTTTGTTGAAACAGGATGTCGTCGATTGGTAGACATGTGAACATTCAGAAGAAGTCGTCGTTTCTACAAAGGTTGCTGAGCTATTGGACTTTGAAACGCCAGTCGCGTAACGGAGTTCCACTGCTGCGGCGATTGCAGTCACACGTTAATCCACAGAAGTCGGAAGACCCTGTTAGTAGACACAGATTGTTTGACTCGTCTAATAAGTTGTTTCTGTATCTTCACAGTATTTGCTGCTAATAGTTGCGGGTGATTTTGCAGCGACTGTAATGGGGGTTGCTGGTTTAGTTGCAAAAAACGTTGAAGACAGGAACTTTTGTCATTTATTACAATTTCAAAATTCAAAATTTCCCTCTCCGACGTTACTATATATTCAAAACAGCGGTAGTGATTTTAATGCATTCCACCTCAACGTCGTAATGTTATGCTACTTTTCAGAAGCAGACTTCAGTAATTTTGCTTGCCGCTCTAACTAACTTTGTAGCTACTCCGTGCATCTTTAATAATGGTCCAGCAAAAATTCATGAAAATGTTTGTTTTCTGACATTCAGGACGCTGACTCTCAGCAGCATGTCTTGATCGAGCAGCTCAAGTACTGGCATCGCTTGCGACACGATCTCGAAAGAGCTCGCTTGTTGATTGAGTTGATTCGAAAACGTGAGAAACTGAAGCGAGAGACTGTGCGGATCGCTCAGGTCAGCGGTTTCATTGTTGTGTTTTCCGCTGTGGTTTTCTGCGCGACTGGAAAAATCCACTGCATGTGAAATTTCGGGAAATTTACGCGAAGTGTACGAATTAACACACATTTTAGATTGTTCCTTAAATTTCGGAAGACGTAAGGTTTTTTCTTTGGGATGATTTTATTGTCTTACCGTTTAGGTTTTGCTGTGCCCAGCATCGTCTTAGATTTTTATTACTTAACGATGTCGTCACGAATGTGTGGTAGCGTTACCACGAAGAATGACATAGTCGGTATAAAGTGCTTTTCTTCCCAGTTTACGATTGGTAATTTTTTATCCAATCTGGTTTAGTTTAACATGATTGTTAAACATTACATTTTTTCTCGTTACTTAACGCACGCTGATACGTGCAGCGCTAAGAAATCGAACTGTTTGCAGTGCCGTTTTGTCATGTTTATTTTGAAGTATCACTTAGTTAAGAGTAAGTCAGGCTTTTTATTACATCGGTGGTCGGACTCACAGTTGAGTGCATTGGGACAAAAATGTGAGACAAGTTTCTGGCGTCTGTTAGTCAGTTCATCTGTAACGGGTTTCAAGTTTCACGCCAGAAACAGTGTGCAGCATATTGTTTTCTGCAACAGTTGTTCAAGACTGAAACTCCTGAGCTAATCGCTATTTCATTTTGTGCATCAAATGTCTTGTTCCGATGCGGCTCGCCAACATCTTCGTTGACTTTATTTATAAGGTGGTTACTGAATTTCGTCTCGCACCGTTTGTGACGTTGCTCCGTCGTGTGATGACGAAACTTCGAGCGATCGATATCGCCAAAGTGTTCGCAGAACCGGTGACTGCCAAGGACGCCCCAGATTACTTCAAAATCATCAAGAAACCTATGGATTTCGGCACGATGACTAGCAAGGTTGAAGGACACCAATATAAGTAAGATTGGTTCATGATGTAGTTTGCTCTGCAATAAGCTTCATTACACTCGTTTTGTTGCATCAGTCAGCTGGCACGAGCAGTTTGCGAGTCGGACTCTGCTTTCCCTGTTCCGTAGACCATGCAGCTATCTGCGTGGTAATTGTTGTCATGGGGACGAGTGGCAATACCGCACTTAATGATTAGCTTCATGCCTTCCCATACTTTTGACAGGATGACTGCAAATAAATACCGTTTTTTAAGACCGCGGTATGACCGTAATGGGAGAAGCACTCTCCACTACTGTGCCACTGCACCGCTTAGAATAGGTTGGGTTAAGTTTAAAATCGTCCTTTTTAAATTTGTATGAATTGAAAGCAACGTGTTTGTTCATATTATTTCTTGGTTTCGATCTCTGATAAGTACATTCCATTGTGCATTTGTGGCACAATGCTGGTATTCCATTAATTAACCGAAAACAGCTTAATCTGCTGAGTTGTTATAGCACATCAACTAAAAATGCATGAAAGATATCTAAACAGATTAGGAGATGCTCTGTTGGTTTTGGAAGGATCTTTGGTCCGTAAAATTACAAGTTAAAATAATATGGGAATGTCTGCAGTTAATTTTTTGTGGTAGAATTAGATAATTTTTTATTTTTAAGATTCTGTGTTTCCGTTATCGTTAGAGTCACGGCGTTGTAAACCTGCGCAGGTAACTCGGGTCGCAAACATAGCACGGCTTTCCCGGCTTTCAACCGAGTTATACTTGCAGCAGTCACAGAAACCTGACTTTCTCATCTGCTGGTTTTTGGAGCGACAAATGTCCTCGTATGTTTGGTGTTTTTGATTCTAGGGGGGATTTATGGACATTGGGGTCCAACTCGAGCAAAATGCTTGTTATTTTAGCAATTCCAACTAAAACCATCACCGAATGTGATGTTCATCCTGATTTGCTTTTTTTGCATGCAAGGCTACAGTCAACGAGGACGAGGTAAAAACACATGCAGACTGGCGAACACAACCACTCCTCACGTGTTTTAACTTTTTTCATGGATTTCTTCTGTGCAAAAGTTCACGCCCGTAAAAATTGCTGTGCTTTGCGCTACTTGGATTAATAAACTCCTCAAATCACTACACAAGTAAATATTTTTGGACTCCTGTACTATTGGGTAGATTCACCTTCACAAAAAACTCCAGTTTATTAATGTGCACCGACTTGTGTGAAAACACGCTTGTCAAAACCGCATCGTACTTCATGAATATTGTTGCAACAGTAACTTTTGCGTGAGAGTTGTTCATTCAGTGGACCACGACCAAGCAAAGGTTTATAGGAAAATGTGAACGAAACCAGCTGTGTGCAAAACTGGTATTTTAGAATTTTCTAGCTAGACCAATTTACCACTGATAGGTTTTGCGGATTGCTGGAACGTTGAAACGTAATTGTTTGCTTTTAAAAACCTAATACTTAAGTAGTATTGCCCACTCAAGCATTGTTAGGCACAATGAATTTGTCATTTTAAATTTCCAGAGAATTGAAATGACGACAATAGAAGAGCTAAAGGTCAATATTTTTATAAATACTGAGCGAGCGTATTTCATCAACACGTGCTGATGTAGCTCGTCGCTTTGCCTAATACGTTACGGTGGTGGAGAAGACAAGACCTTAGACTGGCTGAATGCCCCGTAAGCCATTTCATAAACAAGCAGTGTGTCGACGATTAAAAGTTTCGTTGATACCGTTAATGTTATGATGATGATGGATGATCGGCGTAATGTACATCCATGATGCAGAACAAGAAGCTCCTGCTCAAATGTTCCCAGCGTTCTGTTGATATGTTGTCGTATTGCTGCTGGTACCGGCAGGTGGTATTCCAGGCCTCTGGCCTGTCGTCGATTGTCGTAAAATAAAATAAATAAAAAATGTTTTCAGTTTGGTTGGTTTCCTTTGAAAAATTTAATGTTTTTTGTTTTTCGCTGTTCTGTTGTGACGGGCAGTTAAAGCCGCATCAGCAGTACTTCTGCAGGAACTAAGTGGTGGCGAACAGTGAGAGTCAGAACGCGCGTTGCACCGACGGACTTGTCTCTGATGCAACTTTTTTTAAAGGAGTTTCGACGAATTCGAGGAAGATTTCAATCTGGTCATCAACAACTGCCTGCTCTACAACCCGCGCGACACCATCTTTTACCGACTTGCATGTAAGATGAGGGATCATGTAAGTGTGTTTGCAGCAAGTTTGATTGTTAGTCAACACAGACATGAACACACGTTGCATCATCCAAACTTGTCACTGCCTTTCGCTTTATGTCGTGTTAGCTTTGAGCAACTTTTGACGCCCATTCGTTTTGAATAGACTGGCAGTCTACTGCTGAATACCAGGAATAGGCATCCAAAGATGGCAAAGCGTTTATGTACCAGGTCGCATTGTGCTGTTTGGTAACTTACGATGTGTAGCCTGCTGACCTTGATGAGTACCTGGCCACTTGACCTTGCCGATTTGTTAGAGGAAGTGTGGTTGGAGTTGAAATTACGAACTTGTGCTCAGCGAAGACTGCGCCAAGTTAAAAACTTCTTTGCTTTTGACTGTTGCCCGTTCTCACGTATTCGCTGAAAAAAGCTTGTTGGGGTTCATTTCACTTCACCGTTCTGTTGCTTACAGGGCGGTGCTGTGGTTAGAGAAGCTCGCAGGGAAGTTGCAAGGTCGGGCATCGATTTCGATACCGGCATGATGACGCCCAAAACACCCCCGAAACTCTCTAAAGGTGGTGAGTATGCGTCGTGTTTGCTTCGACAGGTCGAAGTATTTGCTACGAGCAAGATTTTTTCGCGAACGATGCCTTTTGTAACGAATTTAAGAACGAAGGCGTTGTTTCTATAAAGTTTCCGTGGACGACGAAACGCGACATCAGCTTCCGCTGCAAGAACAGCTCGACATCATGATCTACAAATTAGATCAGGCAATCCTTGCTTCACGCAAAACGCGCAAGATAAGGACGGAAATCGCAAGCTTAAGGAGGTGTGTTGGTTGCATGGCTGTTATTAAGGAAGTTTAAACAGTTCGCTTGGAACCAAGATTATGTTGCATGGTGTTTTGTCTGTTTCCAAGTTTTTTACAGTTGCTATCTTATGCCAACTGCTGCTTTTGTGTAGCCTCCTACACTTGTTTTACTTTTCAGCCTTGTTTTTGCCAGGAGAATAAATTACAGCCAAAAGGAGAAAAACGACTCGAATAAGTGTGAAAAAGCGGAAGGAAACGCTTCAGAAGCTTCAGCAAGCAGACGATTTTCAGCGGATGATGTTGAGCACCAGGCATCGACTGCGACTGAGCCTGAAGTAGCGGAATCCGACGTTGGCGCTGCCGTGAAGACCTCGCAGCGAAGCCGCCCGCCAACAGTGTCGCGAAGAGGGCGAGGGCGTAAGCGCCTGTGGTCCGCGCGCTCGCCTTTGGTAGACGCGAAGTGGA
>JGI24022J15233_10006446_pt1 | contig 12710 bp, 10 predicted proteins | sample Ectturendosymbi2_FD_15233 | JGI IMG/M metagenome (IMG submission 15233)
ATTCCGTTCATTTATTTCTATTGTACAGCGCAATCCACAAGCACCACTTCGTAGCATGTAGAACTATCGTCTGATTTTCAAAATAACTTTTAATAGTTTTGACAGATAACTGTCTACGCTGTAAGCGTTGTACGCTGCCAGCTTTGTGTATTGCAACGATCTGTAGTCTCTGAAAATGTTTTTAAGGGTACTGCTAACTAAGCTTGCGCAGAGGGTAAAGCCGTGTTCAACTAAGACTTTCGATCATTTACAAATTGTTGACACCCATAAGAGTGGTTCAAGGATTCTTTATCCAAAGTTTGCTCTTCTCGTTGCGCAACCAAACTCTTCATTTACGTCAACTTAAGCGTCACATTTTCAATTTCGAGCATTTTCAAGGTAAACATTTTGATGTTTTTCTAACCACTTTGCTTTTGGTAAAATCATAACTTTAAAAACCTGTGATAGAGTACTGTACTTTTGTAGTGACAAGATGAAAGTTTGTCCATCATTGGTGCTGAAACAAGGTACGGTAGAACTCGTCTAATTCGTCATCGTTTAATTCGTCAATTCGCTTATATCGTTACTTTTTCGTCGGTCCCGGAGGAGTTCCTATCTTTTGTGAACATTTCTGTTCCTCTAATTCGCCATCGTGTAATTCGTCAATTCGCTCAATTCGTCACCTCTTTCTGTCCCTGAAAAGCGTTTTGTTCGGCTAATACGTCATTTGCAGTTTCGCTTTTGATGTCTAACCAGCTAGTACGCGTGGGAATTCAAACAAATTAAGGATCTTTATCTGGGAATTGTTGCACCTCTCAATTTGTTTATCGAATTTATGCACGAGGTGCGAAGCGCGACCCGACTCCCCATTGAAAGAACGCGGGAAGTCATTGCAATTTATTAAAGATTTAAAAGGTGCTAGATTAAATAGAGGAGTCCGGATAGAGTAAAGGAATCAATTGCTGTATTCAACCATAACGTTATGAACTTGTATTTTACTGCAAATAAGAGCACTATGCATACGAGTTACTATGATGAAGTATACGAGCTTCTATGATAGAGTTTTCACCTGTTTGCATAATTCGTCACTTCGCTTAATTCGTCACTATTTTATAATCCCCTTCGTGACGAATCAGGCAAATTCTGCTGTGTTTGTAATTATTGAAATATCGATCATCAATGCATTGCAGTACAAACGCCTAAATCTCCATGTGCTATAAGAATTTGATTTAATTACTTCTTACTTTAGAGAACTTAACTTCAGTAGAATTCAAAATACCTCAGTTGGTTTTAATTTTTGAAAGCATCGCATGCCACACATGCTATTCAACTACATCACATCCTCGGTGTGAGTTTGCTCTGTAATGGAGACGTTTTTGGTTTTCGTCGTTCAGTAAGATAGTAATAGAATACCTCAGCTCTATGCTGACACGTAGGTGTAGGAGCAGGCAAACTTTTGGGTGTGCGAAGGATTTTTGCCCGAATTTTCCCAAACTTGCCCGAAAAAAATTCTGAAGGAAATAACCACCAAATAAACGACTGCATTTCACTTCATGCTGCGCGCATTTTTTCAAATCAAAGCACTTCAAGCATTTTTTCCCAAATTTCCACTGAGAAAGAAAGATCAAAAATGTTAAGCAATTTAAAGCTAGATAAGGATGCTTCTGTCAATGTTTAAAAAGTCATTATAAAACGTAAATTTAACACAGGGGAATGACTGTAAGCAATACCTTACGATTTCTGAAGCTGCAACTATGAAGGCGCATCGCGTCACATGCCAAAATAGCGCAGTCAGGAAGTGCATCATAAAATGCGGCTACGCACAAGCAACACGAAAGTGAACCTTATCGAGCAGGGTATCTCTTTTGTTGCTTCCCCGCTGCACTAGCGGACTCGACGTTCTTTCCGTTGTGTGTTCGAATCTCCCATAAAATGCCTCAGCTAAACAACGCATTAAACCGAATCAAAATAGGAAGTAAATCATATTAAGCGAAGAAGCATTGCGTTTCTAGAGCAGTTTCCTTGCGTTCATCTTCTAGACTTGATTTAACCTAAATCCTACAGAAGTTGGTAATCTCACTTACAATTAGCATGTCTTTCAAACCTTTGCCAAGATGACAACAAATGCAAAAACGCATTGAGACTTACTGGTTTTGGTGCATCGCAATAACGAAGAAGTGCAAGCCGGTGGAAATTAGAATGAATATAATCAGTAGACTATTTAAAACTGTGAAAGGAAGAAATGTTATCGAAACATACAGAAAATGTTTCAGCGAGAGGTTGACGACAACACGGCTGTGAAAGACCAAAAGGAATTTTTTTTTATCACCAAGGAGCAAATATTTTGTTGTTTCATCAGCACGGGAAGTTTTTGCGAACCAAGATTCTCTTTTCGTTTTGTTCAATGATCGCTTGGATGCTGACGCTGCAACAAAGAAATGCAGGTCTTTGGGAGGACATCTAGCAACAGTTCCCGACAATGACGTCAGAGAAAAATTTCTTAGTGCTCTTCGAAAAGAATACTCNCCATCAGGTAAATTTGAATCAAAATTATGCACTACTTAAGACTTTTTTTCTGCCTTAGATGTCACGTTAACCTTTTNGTACGAAGGAATCAATTTGAGAGAATAAACGGTCATTTATTTCCCTTTCCTTCTGTGTTAATTAAATAGCTTTTGTCAATAGACTGAACCCTGGCCACGCCATGCTGACAAAAGAGTTTACGTTTCGAAAGTCTCATTGGAATTTGTTTCAGTCCCGTGGTCTCGGGTAACTTTGGTGAGATTGGCCCCTTGAAACAAAGCTCAAGCCCTTTGAAAAAATTGAAGTATGAAACATTATAAATCAGTTGAGTTTGTCACATTTCAGAATGTCAAGTCCCCCTGCACAAACATAAACTCCTCCTACAGAAGATTTTCTGGCGAAGGTTCTGATTTGTTTGGCTGTATCATAACATGTAGCGTATAAGACCAGCTGCAACTATAGTTGGACAGTTCGTGAAATACGTAAACGCAAAACTCAAATCTTTGTTTTAATATTTCGAGCAAGAAAAGTAAGACTTTCNTGTTCATTCTGTTGGTATTAAAATATGATGACTTGAGGAATATATTGACCGCTGTATAACGAAGCGAGAGTGATGTATNGTAAATCATGCTGGAAATCACGTCATAATGTCAAAAGCACAGCCGACACTTTTGGAATTTTTTAAATGAAAACAACCGCACTTTGTAACTTAGCTTATTATCAGAGTGAAGTAACCCTATGATTTATTATTAGATTTTCGATCATTACAAGAAGCTGCACAACACCAGTAGACAGCTTGACAAACACTAGTAAACTCTAGATGTATAAATCTCAAGGGTAATGTGGAGTAAAAGTAAGGAGGGTCTGTCTGAATTGTACAGTTTCTGCGCAGAATCATTATCTTTTAGTAAACATTAAAAATAATGAAGAAAACAAATTAAAAAAGCAGGCAAATCGAGTAATTCACTGAAGAGACAATGAATGCTTGTTGCGGAATCAGAAAAATATATGTGATTGCACCTTTGGCAAGAAAATATTTTGCTGAAAACGCACGTTACGATGTTGTTTCAGCAAAACAAAAACTTGATTAGATCTGAAAGAATACATCAGTAGTAAAGGAAGCCCCTTCGACAAAGATTTCCCAGTGGTATGGTGGTGGTTGTTTTTTGACCAAACACACAGAACAACACTTGAAAACAAACTTGCACGACTATTCTTTTATGCTTTGAGGCTGGCAAAGCTTTAAGATAAACTTAAGGGTAACGAAACGGCGTGATATTATAAGAATGTTCGAATAAGTCTATTCTGGATCCTCCGTTTTCGACGGTGATCTCGTTCCTGCTAAAAACGCGAAGTCTGAAACAGCCAGGTTGTCTGAAAAAGTTGTGCTGTCTCGATTGCCACCAGGACAAATTCAAAGTTTGTCTCATACGTTGCAAATCCTATCAACCTCTGTTTTCTGTTGAACAGCAGAAGTACAATTTTATCAAACTGTGGGTGAGAGTTTGAGTTAAGTTGAGGTAAAATGCTATTCTTTCACTACAGTGTTGCGCAATTTTTCGATTTTGAAAATAACGAACGTAAAATCCTCTCATAAGCAGCAACTTTATCACAATGGTTGAAAATCTATATTCCGTGGATGAAACGTTTTTCGTGCCGAGTTTTTTGAAGATCGTAAATTCAACTATGACTTTTCAGTCTTGCAACGGATATGGATCTTTCATGATTTTAAATATGCTTATCAATATCAAACGACAAACAGCCCCGTTGGCAATATGACAAGTGTTGAAGATCTCGGAGAGCCGGGATACTTTGATCTGTATAAATCGTAAGTATGATTATACAAACTCAGTAATCGATATTCTAAAGCACAAAGTTTATGCAAGGTGTGTAATACATTCCCTTGCGGCAGTATTTTTGTTTTTGGTATGTTAAGATGATCATGAAGTTTGCAAGGACTCATTGGTTTTTATACTTCAGGTCCAAAACTGGAGAAAGCGTTTTTTTTTGCAAATATAGTGTGGACAATAAGCATGGGCGAGTTACCCTTGGCAAATCCTGCACAACTGATGGAAGTAAGTAACACTCGGTGCGAAGCAACGTTAAAGCTACTTTGAACTTTAATTCGAATCTGTCTGGAGAGATTTGAAAATGTTCAAAGAACATAACAGCAAACCTTTCGAACAGACGTTGCAAGTGATGTCATGGCAAAGTTTATCTTTTCTGCTATATAAAGTTTCCTATAAATTAACTTAATGGCAAGTTTGACTCGTTAAAACCTGCTAAGTGTAACAGTAGGTTGAGCACCCGCCACCTACAGTGCGGTAGACTGGGTTTGATTCCAAGCAGGTTATAAAGACGTGAATACGGTATACCTGTGGCCCGTCCGCATATTTACAAAATGCAACCGTGTTAAAAAAACAAGTAGTTTTTTAGGAAAGCTAAGCCTAAAACCTAACCCTAACCCTAATCGTAACCTAATGCTAACCCCTAAACCTAACCTCTGAACTTGAAGTTAGGGAAAAAAGTGATCCCGTGAATTGAAACGTGCAAGCACAACTTCCAAAACGAAAGTAGCAAAGGTGAGAGTCGAACCGAAAACATTCGCCAAACCAAACCTCAAACATTCCGCTCGGCTAGAAAATCGGTGGCGATTGATTGACAAACTGAGCGTTTTATCGGAGTTGCTACTGTAGAAACAACTTGTTTTTCGAATACGGTTGTATTTTGTAAAGATGCGGCCCGTCGAGCCTCATGCCCTGCGAAAAATAGCTTTTGCTACTGGAGGTTTTCCCCAAGCTATTGCCATGGGTAGAGGGCAGGTTTAGAGAATTCACCACATTTACGCCACTTTCATAAACATCCTGCATTTGGAGTCCAAACAAGCGCCTAAATTGTTGAATCCACTTATTCTGTTCATAGGTTTCGTACTTTAAATATACGAAATTTTAAGATAAAACGAATGTATGGTTAAGTACTTAAAGAGTTTCGCAAGGTGCTGCCATTAACTTCCCACCAAACGCAGCATTCACTCTGAACGCAGCTGCGTGACCTTTGGCGAAAGCAAACAAAAATGGACGTCGCAGACCACACTCCGAAGGGATTTCAAATGAATGCTAAAGGTATCAGTGACATAAGTGTGTATCCAAGTAAATTTGTGGCTAAATGTCAACCACGTCAACAACTGTTTTTAGTAAATACAGATGAACGCAGTTCTTGCCATTCTAATGTGCACTGTTGGGAAAAAAGACAACATTGAAAAAAATTTCGCAGCATTAGCAAAGCGTCAGAATTTCTTTTCATAGATAAATATGCTACTTAGGTTCTTCAGAATAAACACGCTACTTTATTCTGAAGAACTTACGTGTTAACCTCTGCCACATGGTCCAAAATATTTCTTAACAAAAGAGCATGTTACCGGGTTTTCTTTGAGAGACGTCTTTGCTCACAAGCTCAACGAAAATATTCCAGAACAGCAACGACATTTCTCATATCTACGAGGCATTAGAGCAGATAAGAATCGTCTTAAAAAGCAAATAAGGTTTCCAGCTCATAAAAGCGCGTCTTCTTAGTACATACAAAAGATTTTGAATGTGCTGCGCATGATTCTAGCCAATGAAACATATAGTTGAATTGAAACAGTTGGCCAGATATTATAAGTTGTTAAAAGATTGTTAGTATCTGTTATTTGTGAACATAGTCTTACCACCTCTTCATATCTTTACCACGTTTTCGTGCGTTGATGCAGTCAGATTGTTTATATTCGTCCTTATTCTTTGAACACTACAATCGCATTCTACTTTGACTGACTGCTCCCCATTGCAGTGTTTGTTTGTTTGTTTGAGGGCGTGTCACGCCCTCAAACAATGCCGCAAACGCCGCAACGCATTGCCGCACGCCGCAACGTCATGCCGCAACGCATTCCTACTTTACCTGGCCTCGACCAGTTTATGAATTAGCGTCCTACTCTGCAATGCTGTACCAAGCGTTACAGTCTAGCGAAAATTGGTGTTAAGAAAGTGTCTGTAACCCAGTGATTCAGCCTCCAATGCCGTTGTAAAACTTTCTGTTTTGTCTGTTTTTCCAACCTGCATGTGCAGAAAGTGTGTGGTTGTACAGTACTATGGACTTCGTGTCTGCTAGAAAAATAAAAAAATTCAAAACAAAATAAAGAATATATTGGATGAATGTTTTTAAAGGTTGGATTTACCGATTTACACTGCACGCAGCCACACCGTCGTCTTCTCACCAAGTTGTTTACAAATATAAAAACAAAAACTTGTTTACAACGAAACTGTCCCTTGAAAACGTTGCATCTTCTCCTTACAGCTTGTCAACAGCACCAATACTGGCTGCCCCAGGTAATATTATTCCAATTGCTTCAAAATTATGATCAACAATTCTTTCGCCTACGTGAAATGCAGTGGTCAGACAGTGATTCTTCCCTGAACTGTTTGTATTTTTCTTCCCTGAATTATTCTTCCCTGAACAGTACATTTTTGCCCAATTTTTCGGATTTTTGCCCGAAAAGAAGTACTAGATTACTGCCAAACAGCAAAAAACAACAAATGTTATCATTAGTGTTTTCCAACACGATAAACTAGGCAGCGCGAAAGCCTTCAGGGGACATACAACTGTCACGTCACCTTTTCAAGGGAATACAGAAAACCAAAATGGAAATATATTCTGTTGCCAACAGCAAAATGGGTTTACGATCAACCATATATAACCACTGTATTTGATCCAAAAATATCATTACTGAACATTTTTAATGTTGAAAATAAGTTAATCTGTGAGAATTACAAGAGAATTTTAAATATTCTTTAAAAAATTTGTCCGATTTTACTAAATTTTGCCAGATTTTTCTCAAACTTGTAAGGCATGGGGGAGCGAACTCACACCCTGGGCCCCCATCTCCTACGAATATTACAGTTAGTTGAGATATTTTCTAACATATACAGTACGGGCAAACTAAGCTTTCGCAAAAAAATGCAAAACAGATTTGAAAAATATGAGGTGTTGAAAAGCTTATCTGTGATCATTTACAACGAATCCACACACGGTCCCAAAAAAGAAGTTTCAAAAGTGCAAATCTTGTCATGAACTTTTGATAGTGACTTGATATTGTGATTTAGATTTAAAGTTCAAATGATATAATCAGCAATTAGCAAATGATTCATGGGGTCAATCATCATAATTTCTTTCTTTAGCTTGCAGAGATTTTGCCAACATTTTCATTTAAGGGTACGAATCAGTGAAAATGTGTTTAAGACCTGACCGTTTTGGAAAAATTATGACATTTCTTGTCATTATGAAAATATTTGAGATGAGTGCAAGCAGAGCTCTTCAATTACAGTAATAGCGTTAAGTTAGCATCCTTTACGTGATGTTTTACGTTATATTTCTTTACATATTTCTCTGCACATGTGCATGTTCCAAGCAAGCCAGTCACAACGTACGATTTTCAAAGCATCAAGAAGAACAATAGCTTTCAAATATTTGTGCTTTTAATAGTTATTTGATTTCATTCAAGCAATTGCCAACGAATTTGACATCTACCAAAGATTTTGAAAGATCAAACGTGTTTTATCTTCCCGTCAGCATTGTTTTTGCATTTTCTACCCATCTCTTCGTATCATTCGGTTTCATGCAACCTTGCGTCAGGTTTGAAACAAATATACCACTGGTCAGTGTTAAATTCCGGAGACATATGGGTTAACCTTTACGGGCCACTGCAGTTTTCGCTGCATTTCTGTGGACGAGAGGTAAGCGTAGGTTAAGGTTCCTGCAAAGATGAGGTAGAAAGATTAAAAATTTAAAAGTGGCGCGCGTTTCATGTTTGCAAAGCAGAGTCTGACAATTGCTGAATGTCCAGTAACACTTTTCAGTGATTAATTGTTGTGAGCTACTGTAGTTTAGAAAACTTTTGAACAAATCTGCTTCATTCCATTGTCGCAAGTGCCTTAGTGATGCAACGAAGTTTTGTTTAACAATTCTGCTGCCAATTCTCAAAGTGAACAGTCACGCCCAGGCCAGTAACCAGGGGATGGGCAACCGGGCAATTGCCTGCCTCCACGAAAATTTTCACGGAAATTTTCAAACATGCCTAAACTGTTAGGTGCAACAACAAGTTATAATCAGTCTGCAGTCCGTCCCTCTAAAATAATGCAACAACACGTTACAATCATTTTTACACCCCCACCCCCCCCGAAAATATCAGCTGGTTGCGGCCAAAGGCTACGCCCCGTCAGTCATCTTCAGCAAAACAAGCAAGACAGCATTAAACGCAATGCTCAGAAGTCAAATCAATTTGTCTTCGTTTACGTTCCATTTCCCACTGCAGTAGGGATGATCGAATATCAGAGATGATCTTGTGCTGACTTTGCACTTGCAATCTGATACAGTCATGTGCAAAACTTTTTCAAATAAATGCGATCTTCCATCAAAGCAACCTAATTTTGCTTTTGATACGTTGTTTTCTAATTTAACATAAAAAAGGTAAAGAAAACCACCTTACCTTACCTGACAATCGTAAAAAGCAGTTAAAAATTTGTGTTAAAAACTACATAATTTTTTCAGTCTTGTACGAAAAGGAACTAATCTGAAGAACTTTTACATTACGCAGCGACGGATATGTTTGTTGGAGCACGAATTGAAAAATCAGCAGGAATGTGGAAATGGAGCAACAACTCAGCAGCCGACTTTCCCATCCCCAGCACGTTCAACTTAGCAAATTGTTTTCAAAAGTTACTAGAGCACGTTGGAGGAACTTATCTGAACCGAAAGTGTTCAGGTTTCAAAGCACGCTATGCGTGTCAGTTTCAACGTAAGTGTCGTAAAGTTTTTCTTAAGCCTTGCCATGGAAATTAGAAATCAAACTACTTGTTTCTTTTTGTTAAGTAGTGTAAGTGTTGTAAGCACTCTCGTTGTTTACGTGAAAGCCAACTTTAACATTGCAACCTGTATGGCACACTCTTGCAAATATGCAACATTTCCATGCATGGGCCCCCCTCAAAGAAAAACACTACATTCCGATAAAGTACTGTCTTCTGTGTTTAAATCAAACATGTAGTGTTTTTTTCCTATGTTCTTTCTGTGTCTGGGTGCTACAGATTAATTCCCTTCCTAAGCAGCGCTACTGCTGCGATTCACTCAGTAGTGGTGAAGCTATCATTCATTCTTCGGATATTATGTGACTGAGAAACAGCCCTGAAGTGATTTTTTACCATTGCGAACTCCGTCTACAATAAGACAGAATTCACATTTAACAACTTGCGTAATCTGACAGTAAGAAATTCTTGAAATACGTCAACGTCTTTTATCTCTGTTGGCTTCCCCCGCCTTTAAGCACGGAATTTAAGCAAGAAAGAGAATTTGGCATAGCAACGATTGTGCGTATATCCGCAACGATCAGCATTTCACACAGAACTGTTGATCTTAATATTTGCATACATCTTGAATTGTTTTTATGTAATTAAGATTCTTTCAGCGACCCCATGACTTTGTGTGACGTCGCGATCAGGATCTCGTTGGAAATGAGTGCATACCTTGTAAAATTTATATCTCAAATGGCAGAAAGTTTTGATTTGCGACTATCTTACAATTTATTTGATCGTCATTGATGTTGCCTCTCAATTTTACACGAAACGTTTTGACACAAAATTATAGTCACAGTCAAGTTTATTGTCACTTTCATTCATCTGTTCTCTCTTTTCTTTTTCTGCAGCTATCGCTAGAGGTATCTTTTCTGCAGCTTTTTTCGTTAGAAGTAACGCGGTAATTTGATTTACCGTAGCTACATCAAAATAATTACCAACGATTTTTAAGTGTTCGTTGTTTGTTCTACGCTTAATTGGTTCAACATTAATGAAGATTTTATAACAAATTTTTTTCTTTGCTAATGTTACCACAAATTCTCGTCTAGAGGAACTAATCAATTGGAACGTTTAAAATTAGCAATAAAATTTGTTGCAAACCATAAAATGTTTGTTCTGCCTGCTTTTCAGGTCTTTGCTGATTTACAGTAGCTTGCAAAAACAGTAGGTGCATCGTTATACAGTACTAATGCCAATGACGTACATCCTGCTATTGCTTCAATATTTATTTTGAAGTAAGTTTTTCAAATGAAAACGTTTGCAAAATCATATTTCAAAGTTTCTTAAATAGGCCTACTTTGAATATTTTTATAAAAACGTAAGATTGTTTTACGTCTTTTAACCGTCTTTAACACAACAGTTTTTGTACACAACAGTCAAAGTGTTTGCTGAACCCCTGCCATGTTCTGAAAAAACGGTGGAGCTAAGATGGAGCGGCAGTTTTCTACACATCAACAAAACAAACAACGATACGAAGTTAACTTCCTTCAGGGTATGATCTTGCCAGAGGACTCATCACGCTTTTATGCTAGAAATGTTGTGCCAAAACAGGGTTTGGCGAATTTGGTAAAATAAAGTTTTGCATTGATATAATTAGAGGACCTACTGCAAAACTGAAACTAATAGACAAAAATAACTTTGTGAAGGCTAGGATGTCTGAAAAATTAATTAAATTTACACATATCACAATAAAATGTTTTCACAATAAAAAAAATAAAATGTTTTTTTCACTCTTCGAAAAATTTGAATCTTCAGTTGTTATGGAAAAAGAACACCTCTAACGTCTGAGCAACGTCACCTGGTCTTTGTTTTTTTTGCCAGGTGATGGTCACATCCAATGGAACAAAGATTTCACACAAACCTTTAATGTACAACAACTTAACAGCTGTTCTTGAGAATTTTTGGCCGAATTCGACTTTCAAAATTGAGGTAATCAGCAAAAACGTAGGAAATGAGTTCAGCAAAATATTTTACGCAGTATTGTTGCAGGTGATTGCCTCACTCGTTGGAACACTGAATGCACAACTGAAAGCCTTTGCTACCGTAAGAATCCCAGTTGTTGTCTCGCCCGAAGCAATTACGACGGCAGTCATTTCTTCAGCTGAGATTTGTTCCATCGACGTACCAATGCGTCCAAACAACAAAACCCTTACTTATCACGTAATTACGTTTTAGTTTGAAGGTCGTACGATTTGTTCCGGTAAGGTTTTATTGAAATATGATAAGTAACTCAGTTAAAACATTTGCTAACACTCAATTAGTTTCTTCAAGCATTTTTAAGCTGTTGCAAGAACTGAAAAACGTTTTTAAATAAAGTTCATTTTATTGCTAGCCGTTTTCAGCACATTTGTTGCAAGCAACGAATTGCCTTTAACACGATTTGTATTTAATATAATGTTTGACAGATTCTAGCTTTGGCTGGAAATAAGACACATGTGGCTGATTACATTTTCAATTTTGGTCCCAATCACTCGAACACATTACTTATTCCTCATGTTAACGAATCCACATCATTTGAGGTAAACGTTTGATTTATGGGTTCTTCTGCAGTCTACTAGCGTGGCATTAAACCGCATGGACTCTTATTCGTAGATCAAAGTTTCCTCGTGTAACCGAACCAGCAACTCATCAAAAGTCAATGGAATTTGTCGTCCAGGTGCAACAACATCGAAAAATACCAATTCTCAACCAAACTCTTCAGGTTGGAGTTGTGATTTTAGCAGATGCTTATTTTAGCATAATCTTGTAGAAACTTTACTTTCTAAACAAGATGATAACATTTTTTCTTCTTTTTGAATGAACTATTAGACTTTCCAATAGCAGCCATAGCTGGTGCGGCAGGAGGAGCAGGTCTGACAATTGCAGTGGTGATCATTGTACTTTGCATCAAAAGGTTGGTGAACCTTTGATATTTCAGTTGGACACCATATCTTGCTTTCAGCCTTTGATATTCAATTCCTGTTAAAGCCCTGCTCGGGTTTAAGGCTGATTCTTCCAGTAAATGATTTTTCTATGAGCTCTGTCGAGCAGCCTTTTCAAATTTACGGAAGTTTTGTATTTTTCGAATAAGAGGAGGGATTTCCCAATTTGGCCTTGCATACCCCACGTCAGGCGCCTAACGAAGTGAGATGACGCCCGAGACATAGAGCAAGTTTGGCGTCCCATGTTTGAACCTGAGGTCTTTCAGAAGAAAATACTGCATACCGTATTGAAGAAAGTTGGCTACTTGTGACATTTCTGGGATTTTTAGGCGCTTCCGCAGTGATTCGGCGCCCCGCGGTGATTCAGCGTCCCCATAGTGGTTCAGCGACCGGGGAATTGTGTCCCCTTGCT
>JGI24022J15233_10006447_pt1 | contig 12709 bp, 3 predicted proteins | sample Ectturendosymbi2_FD_15233 | JGI IMG/M metagenome (IMG submission 15233)
GCAAAGCAATCATGTATAAAAGCATGACATATTCTAATATCAATCATACTTTGTCCAAAAAGCGACAGCTCATTTCAAATGGAAAAGTACAGCACAGTTGTTGAGCCAGCACCGCAAAGGGAAACCGTCAGGTAGATCCCCATGGGAGAACTACCCACAGAGAACGAGAATCTAGGAAAAGCACATGAAAATAAGGCAAATAGATTTAAATGATGGAACGCTTTTAAATATTTTGTAAAGTTGAACTATTATATATTTTAAAATTTTTTCATACAGCGAAGTTGTCGAAATCAAGTTTGTATAACTTCGAAAGACGCTTTTTTCAAGTTTTTGCTTTTTAGAGCTACGAATGATTTTGTGAAAAGTGGAACAGGATATTTTGATACATACACTGATCAAACAAGACTTATTGAAAAGTTTCAACTGAAAAATACGACTTTCTGACATAATAATAAAAGTAAATGAGAGCTCGCATCGGCACTGCTAGTCACAACGCATAATGAGAATTGCCACATAGAACACTGCCATGAATAAACTGGTAGTACTGCACGGCAAGACAATCAGCACAGACATTTCTTGGTCAAAGGCATCTTTCGGGGTGAAGGAAAGATCTAGCGATAGAGCACAGGACTCATACCTTACTTGTGAAAGCCGGCTGGTTGTAGCATTATGATGTACCAGTGGCGTAGCCAGCCCAAAAACTTGGGGTGGGCAAAATGTTTGATTTCAGGCGAATAATACTATTTTGTTTAAAAAAAACGCCTCTCAAACCACAAAATGACTATATTTTCTAAAAATTTCGGGGGCCCATGGCCCCTTTGGCTCCTCCCTGGCTATGCCTATGTGATTTACACGCCTAAAAATATGAGACTATGATTTTTGCTCTGTATTGCAGATTTTTTCAGGGAACGTTAAAATTGTGTAAGCACTTTAACTAATTAATCCAACCAGATTTGTGTCAGGGTGGATTTTATAATTGTTAATATTATAAAGTGTGTTGAGGCTTTCTCTTCCCCTTCCTGAAAATCTACTGTAACAATATCGATTTGGAATAATCTGGCTTTGATTGCTACAGTTATGTCATATTTTCATATCTTTTTGTTATCCAGCCCATAGGCAATATTTGTATAAAAAATTGCAGCTATAATCTGCTGCCCGCAATCTTGCTTTGAATACTCCGTGTTCAGCACTGCTAACACCAATCATTGACCGGATATTTCCGACTAAAAAATCAACAGTTTTTACAATGAAACACCGTATTCGAACGTTTATTCTCTCCACAGTATACGGTTTGTACTCTTGTCAAAATGTTGAAATTTGTGAACGTTACTCGTTCCTTTATATGACAAGTTTCAGACTTAATTTTTCTTTTTTCTGAAGAGGGAAAGTAAAGATTGATTTTGCTTTGCAGGTGCGGTCTCAGGCGCGTTGAACGAAGGACGACTGCTCCCTAGCGGTGAAAAGGTATGAGAGGCTGGCGAACCAAGACAATGTCGATCCCTTTCAAACAAGAGCGGATGCAACGGGACAAAAGATATCCAAGACACTCCGTGCATGTTTGTTGAAATAAAGGAATGAAAAATATTAAATTTTGCTCTATATGTACCGTACAACCCATATTCTGAAACAGCGCGAAGTGCTTCACCCGCCATGTCAAAGAGAACACTTTGCTGAAGCTCTCCCAGCACATTTGTTTTTAAAACAGGGGTCGAGGGGTGGCAGGAAGTTTAGCGAACGCGCTGTTGTATGCTCGGAAATCTAAACCCTTAAGTGATTGTTAATGGTGATGTGATAACGGATGAATTTCATGTGATGATAGAATTTGTTAAACATAGCCATCACAATATGTCTTAAGACTAATTGTTTTCAACTTGGGTTGCCAGATGCGTTTTGTAAAAATACCGGCCATTTTGATTGGTCAGCAGTGTCACATGTAAGCTGTGACGTATTTCGTAAGCGGCACAGGGAAAACAGAGAGACAATCAGTATTGCTAAGCCACAATCAATAATTTGCCCGTATTTTGGCTGGTTCATTGCAGGGCTGTCAATTTGACTCTTGAAGCCAGATTTTGCAATTCTGGCTTTTTTTCAATGCCTATGGCTTTTATTGGAATTCAAAAAAAGCCAGACAAAATCTGGGTTGTTCTGGCTTTTTTCAGTCGGAAAGGCTTGGCTCAGGCAAAACATTGTCTGAACTGCATATTCATTACAAATCTCCTCTGACGAGAGTCCATGACCATGCAGAGTGTACAGAATATTGCAAAGATTTTACTGTTAACCTGAAAATGATCGATGTTATTGGTAAGAAACAAATGTATGAGAGTGTAATTACGGGATAAGAAACTGCTTCTAATGATTGAAATTTTATTATATCGATGTTTCTGACGAGTTTTAATGTCTGTTTTGTGTTTAGTTATGCGTTTTTATGTGTATATGTTTCAAAACTGCTATCTGTTTTTTTCTGGTTTTTTTGGGGACAAGGTCTGGCTTTTTCTGGTGAATACAGGTTGGCAACCCTGGTTCATTGCATTTTAGCATGTGTGTGACGTGACAACCATGTGTGTGACGTGACAACCGTACCAAAAATTGCGTCAACAGCAGCAAACAAGCTCCACTGAAAGAACTGTCCTTAGAAGATTCACTACCAGATCAATATAATTTGAAAAAGTCTGCGTTATTTCTGTTTGAAGTTACGGTAAATTATTTATTTTCAAAATACCGGCTTAAGGCACTGATTTTCAAAATACCGGTCTTTTACCGGCCTCTGCTAAATTAGCAGTAAAATACCGGGCAGGCCGGTGAAATATCGGCCATCTGGCAACCCTATTTGCATCCAGTGCAACAAACAAGTCGATTCGTTTTATGCGAGCCTTTAAGCTAACCCATGAAAATGATGTGCTGAATAAGTCTGCATGTTGGTCAGTTTGAAAAGCGTTGCTGACATCATATAGACGCGGTAAAACAATTCACTCACACCATTCGTCTGAGGAGGAATTAGGCATTGGGTTGGAACTGGGTTTTGCATGAATTAGGAAATGCAAAAAAGCCGTGAAAAGGCTCGAAAAGGCGCTTTTCTCAATGTGTGGAGGTTGTTAATTAAATTCGCTTTTATAAAGATAACAAATTAGTCCAAAATCTTGTGAATTTGTGTTCTTTAGCTGGGTTGGGGGTTGGGTGGTGCAGTGCAAGAGCGGGGTTTGCGATCCACTCTGGTTTGTTTCATTCTTTCGAACAGGCGAACCTTAAAACTTCTTTTCTTCCAGGCGTGCACACTTGAAGTGTTGTGAGAATGTTGAGCTACTTCTCTTTTGTTCTGTTATGTAATAGCGATTTCTTTAGTGTAAAACTTTGTTGAAGTGCAAAGCTTTATTGAAGCGATAAACTTATTTTATTTGCTGGATTTACCATTGTTTCGACGGTACTTGCTGAGGGTTTGCGATGTTTTGAATTAAAAATCTTATTATTTGATTAAATGTTTTTTTCATGAGCAAAACGCTGTTGGTGCAAAGCTTTAGTTGGAGTAAGTCATTTTAGTTTTTCGATAGGCGTGGTTTTTACTTGATTATTGTTGAAAAAAAATCTTATGATTTGAGTCAATTTGGTGTGAAGCTTTAAGGGGACAATTCATTTTATTTACCTGATGCATATAAGCTTTTTTCAGACGACATTTTCCGTAGTTTTGCGAAATTTGTGAGTTAACAGCTTATGATATAATAAACTTTTTATGTAATAACCGATTTAGGTTTAAAGCTTTAGTGGGGTTTTAGGATAAATTCATTTATTAGATCACGCTTGCTGGATCTTTGATGGTGCTTGTGACTTAAAACTGTATTGGACCGCTTTTATTTCTTGTTTTCATATTTTCCAGCTGGATACACAAGTTGTGTAAAAAAATTCTCCATCCTGTCAGGGGGAAACAATCACATAAAAACAAGTTCAGTTCGCATTACGAATGTCCATTTCTCAATCGACGATATGGAACACGGCGGCGGTTCGGAGCTCATCTTTTGATCGAGGAGTTCGAGTTTGTGCAAAAGTGGGGCGGAAAACGTGAAGCCTTTTCACGATACTAACGCCGATAATAAAAAGCTTTTAAAGTGTCATTCAGGTCAACCATAACATTGCCTGTGGTGCACAACAAAGTGAGAGGCTTTAGTTAAAAAAATCCCCATTTTAAGTTTCCAGACAAGATTTATTTCTTAAGATTAATATCGTTTAATTGAAAAAAGGGAGATTTTGTGTTTTTTTCAGTTCAGTTGATATGACCTCAGCGAAGAAACTGAAAGTATAAAATCGTAGTGACTACGCTTAGAAAAAGCGTTTTTGTGAACTAACTGCAAATGAGAAAGACGGGTCGTCGTCAGGGACGGATCAAACCAGTAAGTATAGGGGGAGGGTGCAATTTCAGTAATATTTTCCAGTTAAATCTCATAACGGTTTCGCTACTGCCAGATAGATTAAGTATACTTCACAACCCTCCTGTGATAAAACAATGGACANTAAAATGACCTTACATCGCGAATGCTGTTTTCCNAATTGAACAAACTCACGGCGAATCAAGTTACTTTCGTAAGTTTTAGGGGGGGGGCATTGCCCCCCNCAGTGGAATAGACTTAACAGTTTCATCAACACTGAAAATGCCTTTCAAAAGCCATACATGTTTTTTGTTTTGAGACGTTTCGGTATATTCTTAATCCACCTTCAGTCAAAAAAAACATCTCAAAATAAAACACGCATGGCTTATTGAAGCTTTTCTTAGCGTTGATGAAAAAATTTAATGTGGCTCTAGAGTGGTTCATCAGGTTTTTAAGAAAATAATGCATAAACTAAGTGCAAAACTCTCAACGGTGGTCCCATGTAATTTTTGATAAAAGGGGGGCCGTGGCGACCGCCTCGTTCGCNTCCCCTAATATCGTCCCCTATAGGTAAGGTGGCTAACGCATGAAGACTATACACTCAGGCACGAAAACGTTTGAGTAATGCAGANGGCTTCTGAAAACACTGCCAAATATTTCACGCTGACGCAGCGAAGTGTTTTATGACAATATGTTTTTTTAATTTTGAAAATAGGCAAACGACAAACTGGACACCGGTCAACTTGCGTGGCACAATGCAAACAGACGCAAACGTGAGAACAGTGAAAAGACCAGCACTTTTTCACGTTCAAAGCAGATCTTGAACTGTAACGGATATGGAGGTGCTTGCGTTTCAGATGTTGTCAATCTGCAAACTTAAGAGAACCTATAAATCGTTGGCAGAAATACTTTTCAAACGAAACGTACTTTCTCAACAAACGCCCCGCAGGATCGGGTGTCCCAGTTATAGCGTGGCAGCCGTCAGCAGAGGTTTGGCAACGTCGAAATACAAAAACGAAACCTTTGTGCTGCAAAAGTTATTGACAGTGTGGAAGCCATTTCGCGTACTTGACAAAAACGTTGCCTTTGGTTTTACAGAGTCTGCAAACAGCCGTCACAGCAATAACTCTTCACTGGATCATCTTGACCCAACCAGAAAAATCCGGCTTTAGTCATCTCGCTCAGTGACAGGTTGGAAAGATGATGCGGCCAGTTTGTGCTAAAAGTTTGCAATCGAGAGCCTTTCACTGCTTAGATGAGGGTGACTCGGAAATTGTTCACTTTTTCGATTACAAAAGCACGAAAAACACATCTACGTTCATGATTTTTGTAGTTGGTCGTAGTAAGCAATGACTGTTAGACAGTTACACAAAGGTTTTGACGTTAACCTGTTTTCCTACATACATTTTTTCCACAATTGTTTGCAGTACAGTACATGTGATTTAACTCAGTTTGAACCTGTTTCGGCAAAATGTTGCGATATCACTTATCTGTGACTAGGTTATTTTTAAAGATTTGATTACCGTTAAGACATTTTGAGAGACCGCGACTATTTCATCTGAATACCGAGAGGGTCATAAAGCAAGGTTTTAGTGCATTTTGGTGTTGGTAGTAAAGTGAGGTTCTACTGTACACCGAAAGACCGTTGGAAAAATTTGACAGACCGTTTCGGTCTCTCAAAATACTTCAAAACACACTGCCTGTGACGAAATTGCTGTCAACGCAGTCGGATGACGTGGCGAATTGAACAAAGGGTTTTTAATGGGATTGAAACTTGACGCGTACAACGTGTCCAGGCATCACTACGCGGTAAAGTCTTAGCAATTTGCACAAAATCGAAACAGTTGAAAATATTACCAACACGCAAAAAAATACGAAAATCAGCTTGGCAGCGTTAAAAATCACCAAAAAAACGTTTGGCACGACACGAACATACCTGCTGCAATTTGGGTTGGCGGAAGCCGTTTCTGAAATTGTTTGACGCCCTTGTACTTGAACAAGTTCGGGGGACGCGTTGTTTCACTGTCACACAATATTTATGTGTTTATAAATAAACATTTCTTCTGTTCATGTTCAAATTGCACATACGAAACACGCAATTCGTTTTTTGCAGCGTTGCTTGGCGTAACTTTTCTGCGCTTTGATGGGCTTTTCATCTTCCACTTTCCAAGTGCATGCAATCCAATATTCCCTCATAGCGCCACAGCATGGAAACAGTTTGAAACAATTAGGGTATAGACATTTCACTGGTGGCGCGTCCTTTTTTAAATGCACAGCAGCGGATTGATCGTGTCGCTTCCAATGACAAGCACTGGAAAATATTTTCTTGCATTCGTGACAGTAAGACACTAACCGGTTTGTGATTCGCTAGATTTTCTGAAATCAAAATGTTATTAGATTATTAATGCATAACTGACACATCGCGCGTGTTTGAAAGCGATTTATTAACATCCGACATCCAATTAAAAAAAATAACCAATCGCCTATTTGCGCAAGGATGAAATACACAAAATCACTGACATGACATAAGAAAGGAATAGGCTACTTGGAACTGCCGACTGCCTGATCGTAAGTTTCTGATCGAATTTTCGAAGATGAAGTCGTGTACGAATCACGGAAACAAATTGAAGCAAATGAAAACTTGCACCTCAAGCGCCAAATCCATTACATCCGGCTCATAAATTACAAAGAAAACCTGCAAAAACAAATCTACGCAGAACTCACTTGACATCAGCAGAAACGCTGTTTGATTCTGAAGTTTTCTGATGTTTCGTTTTTGCAATTCGCGATTCTTCAACACAGGAATGAGCAGCCAAGTATCGTTGAAGACCAGTGTTTTCAATCTATTTTGTACCGCGACCCATTATTGCAACCCACTATAACCCAACGACCTCCACCTAAAACTCGAATAAAACAAATGTAATACAGCTGCGTACATAAAATATTAAAATATCTACTCGTGGCTTCTCCAAAATGGTTCACGACACCTCTGGGGGGTCGCGCCCCAGATTAAAAACCACTGTTTTAGATTGTAAGAGGCCGCAAACCACTTCTGACAGATCTGGCAATTAAACTTTGAAGGACTCTTGCGGTGTACGAAATGACTTTCAAACTCTCCATCCTAGAAAATACACATCCACACTACGGACGTTAACGTATTTTCAGCAAACAGATAATCCAAATCCAATCCGTCTCCGTCTACAGCAATGAAAACCTCACTCCTGATCCCGTTGGAGGCAGGAGGAGCCGGATCAAAAAAATCTGAAATGCAGTCCATGCACATTGCACACCTCTGCAGAGGTGGCCGGGATCACATTTTCAGACTCCGACTCCGCTCCTATTTCAAAAATTTTGAATCCCGATCCGAAATGTTTTCAAAGTTGAGAATCCAATTCCTGTTCAGACTCCGGCTACAATCGATGCTACCAACATGTTTTAATGGTTTTATTCAATTTAAGGCAAGAAAATAAAACCAGAATGTATTAACCTAACAATTAGCATGTCAGAGAAAATTTAAATTTGATAATAGCAACATCCAGCTCCTGTAAAAACTGAAAATTTCACTCGTGCTCCTGGTCTGGTTGTTATTATTCAAAATTCTGACTCCGGCGAAAACAGCAGACTCTGGCCGCACTCCGCACCGGAACTCCAGCTCCTGATCACCTTTGATCAGTGGCCATGCCCAGTGTGGCCATCTCTGATCCAAATCCAAAATAATTCAACGCAGGGTTACCACTTCGACTTTTCAAAGCCAAATAGGTAATTTTTGGCTTTTTGTTACCTTTTTGGGATTTTTTTCATTTTTGAAAGAAAGCCATATGATATTCGGCATTTTATAGTTTTTTTTAAGCAGTTCACTTTTATGGCGGCTTGGCAGGTTTTTGGACAGTGTTAAACAGGCAGATATCTGGACAGTCGACCGTGGACATGGACACTATTCCAGGACGCACAATGTTAAATTTTTGTCTGGAAATTCTGCACTAGAATGTTATAAATTTTAGTTTTGCTGCTTCGTGCTTAAATTTTACTGTTTCAGGTTGGTCCTTAGCAGTGGTTCCACTCCTAGTGTTTTTGCACTAAATCAGTGGTTCTCTAAGTGGGCAGAATCGCCCCTTGATGGCGATTTTGAGGAACATGGGGGCGAATAAAACAAAGGGGGCGATGGGGCTAAACAACACAAAGGGGGTGATAACGCTCAACCACTACCACTAATCGATCGTTGAGTTAACTTCTGCTGTCAGGCCCTTTAACGCCCGCACCGGTCACTGTGGTGGTCGGCAAACTTTTGAACAACCGTAACTTCTGAATGGATTGAGCTAGAGAGTCAGTGAAGGCAGAGCTGTGTGAAAGGTTGTTGGCTCCCCCACAAAATCCAGATGGGGCCCTTTAATATCACTTGACCACAACTTTACAAAATACTGCTATAGTGTCCGAACGTCCGCAATTCTTGTTCGAAAGAATTCTTTTTCTTTTTCGAAATTAACGAATTGTGATATTACATGCTTAATCTACCGGCTCTGCATTGAGGGCAAAAAACAGAAGAGTAAACGTCAAGGTAGAGAGACAGCTCTAACTTACTAATACAATATACAGTACATTGTGGGCCCTCTAAGAATGGTCGGGGCCCCTGCCTTGCCACGGCACTGAGTGAAGGCATCACTGGATCGGGGAGACAGCACTGCATCGATTGGGGTAGCCTAAGTCCCGTTCACTTTTGACGTCATTGTGACGTCGTTTTAGTGGAAACACCGTTTCTTCCCGTAGCCTAGGGTAACCAGTTGCGACCATTCAAACAGCCATTAAACTCAAACCAAGCACGTTGGAAACAAACTTTCTACAGTACATAAAAAATTCCTGCATAGACCTCATCTTTGCAATGATGATCGCCAAATTTGAAATGCTTCTGGGTGGGGGGTCGAAAGGGGAAAAAACCCAGACTCAGTTTTTTGTAGGTTCAAGCAACTTTTCTGCCAGTCGCTACCCACGAACGCCACCAAAGTTGCAGAAAAGTATTATTTGGGTGTTTTGCAACATCCCACCGAAGTTCAAGACAAAATATTGACAGGAAAATTTTATTCTTGAAGAAAATCAAAATCTCCACTAGGTGGCTGAATCAACTTTTTGGTCTATTTTTGGCCATAACGCCCTAACCCCTTAGGCTAGCAGGCTAATCAAGGTCTCTAAAGCACTGTCTATGGAAAGAAATCCTTTCTCAGCACAGAATCAGACACTAAGATCTTAAAGAGTATATATTTCGCCTGCTAAGTAGGCATCATCAGCTCTTGTTCAAATAGAATAAGCTTTAAGTCTCTAAAGCTTCAGAACAACTCCTAGAATATTTTAAGACACAAACCAAGTCACTAACCCCTGTACTTTGTTCTCAGGACACCAAAACGTGATCTGGAACTCAACCTCCCCAACCCACACTTCTTTCCGCCTAATTTTTCCCACAAATCAGCCCGAACCAACTTTTTCTGAGCACAGGGTGTTCTAGGGTTCTTCAGACGTCGGCGAAGCGCAAAAATCGGATCGAAAACCCTAAACGGGATGCGGGGAAAGAATTTTTTGATTCTCTCTGAATATTGCCAAAAAATCACTTCGGAAATGCACATACATGGATTTTTCGCAAAAATTTTAAATGTAAAGGTATATTTTTGTCATGCTTATTGGATTCTTTGGTGTCTCCTGCATCCAAGTGTATTTTCACTGGATCTTTAGCCAGGGGTGTAGTGCCAAAAAAAGAGGTGTGGGAATGCCCTTCCCACGCGTTCCCACCCCAATGCACCAGTGATTTAGATTAAAGCCGAACTCTGACACTAAATATCGCTCAGATGTCCTCACACGCAAAACGCTCCCTTGGTTCTCGCAGTNCACTCAGGCGAACTAGTTTGCCTGTAACTTACTCCGCAACGGCCTTAAAACTTCAAGACTAATTACTCCGGTGAAACCAAGACACCAGAGCAGGGCCGGGTTAACTAGTATGCTATGTAGGCTTAAGCATAGGGCCTTAAGGTCCAAGGGGCCTCCAGCAACCTGTTGTCCCCATAGAGTCAATTGCCGGTATATGATCAGTTCGATAAATATTCGTCAAAGTTTTGTATTAATCATTCATTAAATTTAGTTTTATTCACCTAATCCAGCTATGTCCAACCCGCAGCCAGCATGAAGTTTTTGCGGCCCAGTTTAGGTTTTCGCTGTGATAAAAGTATCTTACATACTCACAACCTGTCCTTATTTTGATAATCTTGATTTTGACATTTTTGATGTAGGTGGTCCACAGTGCCACTTTACTACGCCTTTTACCATGGGAGTTAGGATTCGGACGCTTTCAGTACATTAGCTTGTGCTGAATTCAGTTTGTTCAGATCAAAGTAAGCCATTCAATGCGCAGTTCTCATAAATATGTCATTCAATGTGCGGCACTGGTTAAGTAGTGAAATAATTTTTGGCTCAGTAAGCCACTTGGGTTGGACAGAGCTGACCTAATCAGATTCCGTGTTTATAACGCCGAGGTCTTCCAACGAGTTGCGATGAATCCCAATATGACCGTTGGTCAAGCGATATGTCGACTATTATGTCAATATACTCAGAGCACGTTGGTTGCGTCGTGTGTTTGCTGAATCGTACCGATTGTATGTGTGAATTAAGCGAAAGAACTATTGGCTGTTCGTGTTTGAAATGCATCTGCTCAATGCTTGAGGTTCTACAATTACAGATAAGAGCCATGTGTAGGGCTACCAGCACTATCCTACAATAAAAACACAGTTGCTTCTTCTGAGCAATACTGTAGTTTTGTTAGCGTTTCTGTTACTTAAGCTCCTTCGGTGTTTTTAGCTATGATTTTTTTCGTTTTATCTTTAACAATTTTGTTTAACAAAGTCATTCAGAAATCANATTGCTGTTGAGTACTTGAGCAAGTTTGTACTGCTCCCATGATAAGCCAATCAGAGAAGATTTAAGGAGCTTCNAAAGCAAGCAAACATCACTTTGCCAAGTGGCAACCACAGAACTCTACCCAAAGAGACAAAGAAAAGGGTAACAGCTTAAGAAAATGACAAAAGCGCGTTTGGGTCTGATGCCTTACATCAGTGGTTTTTAGTTTATCCAACCACGCGGACCCTTTTTTCTTAGCGTGATGTTCACTAACTGCTCAGGAGAAAGATGCATTCAAAAGAATTAAAAATGAATTAAAGGTTGCAATGCCCAGCAGAGGTTGACGCACTAAGCATTCGGGGCATTAAAAGTGACAAACTTAATTTTAATGAATTCCTAGATGATTTTGCTATGAAGGCCAGGACAAAACCTTTTTAAATCGTTTACTGTGCTCTGTTCAACCTCAATAGATTCGTAGCTTTTTTGTACCTATTTTAATAATGACAGCATAAGGGAGGTTTAAAGCAGCCCCGTCGCCACGAGGGAGCATTGCTGGACTCAGCCCCTTCAAATTTGAATATGAAGCACTATAAATCAGTGGAGATTTTAACAAATTTTCAGAATGTGAAGACCTTGTGCAAATGTAAAGCCCCTTATTGAAAACGTTCTGGCGACCGTTCTGGCTCAAATCTCACATCCTTTCGCGCGACGGTTTCGTTGCGTTCAATTATATTAAGAGTCTGAAAAAGTAATTAACACTCGAATCGTGAACCTAGCACTTGCAACCATTTGGGTGGGTTGTACTTGACGTATTTTGCTCGTGTGTGAGAGATTTTTACAGCCGCGGTAAGCGAGTCGCAACAGTGGCGATTCTAAGGGAGGCCTGGGTGGACCATTGACTGGCCCCCCAGTAGTGTCTCGAATTCACGTTCAAGTTCTTTTGGTTAACATAAAAATGTCCATGCAAGATAGACATTTACGTTGACCCCCTACTTTTTCTTTGGCTCCAAAGTGGCCCCCATTTTTTAAATTCTAGAATCGCCACTGAATCGCAACGTGGTCCTCACGTTGTGCTTTAACAACTTTACGCAGCCAAAAATATGTGGAATGTGTTTGTTTTTTTTAAGCACAGATAAGACAAAACAGATGTGAAACGTATAAAAAACGTAGGCCATTTTTTGTCAAATATTTAACAAAGACGTTTTCGGTTGATTTGCCTGCAAAAATTTAATAATCCTGTTCCCGCCATCCAAGCACGATTTCAACAATTCCATGTCACTGAACGCTTTTGCGTCGAAGGCAGCAACAAGCGCAGTGATCGTGGGGCACTCTGGTAATGATTTATAATTTTTTATTGATTGTACTTTTAGAGCGTCAATATCGTAATCTTCGGCTTTGCGCAAACTGATTAAATCCTGTTCCATTTACTCCTCGTAACAGTGGGAGAGGGGCCACACAAGGTGATTAGCCTAGGGAAGGGG
>JGI24022J15233_10006448_pt1 | contig 12709 bp, 8 predicted proteins | sample Ectturendosymbi2_FD_15233 | JGI IMG/M metagenome (IMG submission 15233)
CAAGCAAACTTAGCTTTTGTGAATACCGTCCTTGCTACGTCTATGATCGAACTCACGTAGGAACTTCGGATGTAGCTAAATACGGCATTGTTTAGCCTAACCCCTAAACTTTTCCGTTATACTAAACAAAGAGAAGATTTTAAAAAATGCGTTTACAACAACAGGGTTTTCTCCTCGGCACTCATCCGCACCGTGTTTGTCATCCGCACTAGTGCGTGCCGTCGCACAGGTTAAAAAGCACTGGGCTAATGCTGCAAAATTACAAATTTATGCTCCGTATAAAATAATTATCGCTGTGCGTTATACAAATTTGCAGAAACAGGTCATGTAAGGACACGTGAGTTGGCAACGCCCCACATCTCATTTCGATTAGCAAGCTGCATCCTCTCATTTTAATGTGCTTAACTCTTTGAGTCCCAAAAATCCAAATTTTGGATGTTTTGACTGGCACATAACCGGCCACAACTCGCTAGTCGATAGAGGTAGAGAGCTGTTCTAACCCTTTTGAAGATGCGGAAAGTCTTGTAGTTTTGATTTTTTTAATTGGGAAGTTTTGGGGAGGATAGCACAAGTGGGGCAGGTCAATGGTTATTTTGGATGTCGTCATCGAGGCCGGAGAAATAAATCACGGGGCGTTTTTTGTTTTTTCTTTCAAAATCAACTTGTCAAAATTCGCATCTTTAGAGCCCTTGATTGACTTCTAGCATTAGTGGCTGGCAAGTTATGGCCAAAAATGCGATAATCAATTCATATCGTAGAAGGGGAATTACTAACTAAGCTGCTATTTTCAAAAATGATTGCCTCATGGTAATTGTACATCCAACAATGGTGTAAAATCATCCAGTTATTGGTTGGCATTGCAGGCTACAATAACGTGATTAGGCAGTAACTTGATGTTCTTTTAAATTTGACATGCAGCACTTTGTTTTTCCAGCTTTCGCACTTGTTGCTCCATCAGAACACTTCGTTCCTTCGTTTTTCATCAGTTCTTTGAATGACAACCCTGTGATGATGAATGTAATAGGGAATGTTCTGCTGCTTCTGGCTGCTTTTTCTAAAAGCCTTTCTATGATTTTAGTTCGACGAAATAAAGGTAACTGTTTGAAGCCTGACAAAAAAGATAGTGAATGCTTGGCTGCATGAACAAGACGTGAACATGCTTCGCTGCATGAACGAGGCCCAGTCCAATGTTCATCAGTGCGTGGTAGCAGAGATGAGTGGATTGTCATAGTTTACGATCCAGATCCAATGCTGATTTTTAACACTAAATCCAAGTCCAACAATAATCCAAAAAATTAAATATGTGTAGTCCAAGTCCACCTGAAGTATAAAACATAAAATACAGCTTTTTAACAACAAAAATTTCCCAAACTTTTCCCATTAACTTAGTCCAAGTCCGGTCGAAATCCTAAATTGTTGAAGGGGTTTGCATTTGGACTCAACCCAAATCCAAAAAAATTCGTTGTAGTATGGATCCAGTCCAATGCCCATCGCTGGTTGGTAGCACGTACTAGCTACTGTTCGTCCCAATGCCTACTATGACTGCATGGCTGGTTTTAGTGATTTGATTGTGGCGTGGAACTTTCATCTTTTCGTAACGCTTTCCTTGCGCGAGATGCATTCTTGTGTCAATCGGTGATAAACGATGCTGGACAAAAGAGCATTTTGGCAAAAACCGGAAATTAGAAGTAAAATTAGAGTACAGAAGCTTTTCACAAACTACAGTAGAATTACAGTAGAATTATTGGCATTTAGCTCTAATTCGTCTAATCAGACAGCTGGAATTATCTAGTTGTCCAAATCTGTTGTAAGTTATTTCTCAAGTAAACTTTTTTCACAACCTGTAACGCAGCTTCATGTATCCTCCGTGACGTCATGCGCTATCGTCATCGGAACGTGTCTCGCTGAGTCACATGACTACCTATGCCCCGCGCCACTACGTCACTTCCATAACAGCCTTTCGCATTTTTCACTTTTTTACAACACGTTTCTCCCAGTTGACCATAAGAACTTGCAGCAAGATCACTGCAGTTCAACTGCAAATGTACTGCCGATGGTAGCAGCAGTTACCGAAACGTCTAACACGTTGACATCGATTGTTTTGGCTCTTATTCATTATCAGGCTATTCAGTACTTCTACTTTCGGTGTACAAAACTTTTTTCACAAGTTTCTGAATACGTTATCTGCAATTATTTTCGGCTGCAGAAGAAAAAACTTTCGAACAAACTTAAAAAGCACGTGCATTTTGTACTTGTCAGTTACAGGTTGCACTGTAGTTAACACGTTCATGTTGTTAAGGGATGAACTTTTGTCGAAAGTGCAACGCAGGTGTAGTTCAAACGTCATATAGTTACTACCTTTACAATTTGTTTAGAGAAATTCCACGCATTTGCGTTGGTCTTCTATCAAGCGGTTTGCTCCTTGCCAGTCATGACAGTACTGGTGTTGACTGTATCAGCAAAGGAATGGCCACCTTCCTGGCCTGGCATCGGCTTCACTGCCGCAATTTGTATTACGTCATCTGTTGTTACGTGGAGTTCAAACAGGTGTGTGGAAACATGCTAACTTAAAGGCTTGCCTTAATCACGCACGTGCTCATATCAGGATTTCGGAGTCGTAGCCGGAGTCGGAGGTTTTTGGGTGGAGTTGGAGTCGAAGTCGCATTCCTAACAACACTGGGAGTCGGAGTCGGATATTTTGTCCAACTCCCACTCCGGATGTCCAACCCACTCCGGATGTCTATTTTTGAAATCACACTCTTAAATTGGGAATTCCTGTTGAAATGGTACAATTTCTTTTGAAACTGTTGTTGAAACAGAGATTTCTTGCTGTGCACCACGATTTCCATTGATTTTAACAGTCAAGTTTCATTCCCTTTATGTCAGGGTGTCGGAGGGAGTTGGAAATTTGGAAAGGCCGGAGTTGGTGTCGGAGTCGAATATTTTACCTCCGACTCCGCAACCCAGGTTCGTATGGTTCAGGTACCATTGTGTGCAAAGGTTTTCCCTGTACTTCAATGAGACAACAAATTATATAACGAGTGTGGAAATGAAGTGCCCGAGTGATCAAAATTTTGAAAAGCTTAAGTTAAATCAAGAAAAAGTAAATTTTTTGCAGCTCATGAAGCATTACGCGTTTCAAACTGAAATTAAACTTGATCATAATTTTTCAATGCATTACGAAAGAGAAAACGTATCTTTGAAATGAAAATAACCGCAAGGAAAAAGCCTCGTCTGTTAGATCCCGTGTATTGAGCATTAACTAACTGTGAAATACGCTATTGCATGTGAACCATTGATACAACACGGGAATCTTGAGCGGGTGATTGCTGCACAAGATCCTGGTGCGCAGGTTTGCAAATACAGAGGCAGCTTTATATCTCGTTAAGCTTGTTTTTGCTGATCAATACGTGTAAAAACTGATGATAAGGAGGAAGATGCGAGTTGTGGGGCTAACTAAGCAAATAGAAATTTTAAACATGCATTGATTTTATGAAGAAAAGGACATGTTGCACTGTGTGCGGACAAGCGCACAAGTCTATTCAAACTGGTCACGTTTTTTTTTTCTCTAGATCAGTGCAACTGGCTCCTGCTGCGATTGTTGCTTTGGTTCAAAACATTGACATTGTACTTGGGTTCGTCATAGACATTGTATTTTTTACGCACGAATGGCCTGGAACTTTGAAAACAGTGGGAATTTGTTTGATCTTTATTGGAGTTCTCTCTGTTGCTTTAGCTAAACTTTACCGACATAAGAAGCACGCACCTATTGATGATTAGAAGCCCGATTCTGAAATAATTAATTTATTTGCATGCGATTTTACTGCAGTTTTTTTGTGCCGGTGTATTTTGCATTGCAATGCATTTGAAATTTATAATCGCCTAAGATTGTGCTTTGCGTACCCATAGCAATAGCCTGGAAAAGTGTGTGCATAGACGACATTCAAGAACTACCCTGGTTCACTAAACCTGAGTTTTTGTCACACAAACTGTAACCCAGGGTGAATTTAACCCCTAATTAAAATATAAAAAACAAAACTTTCTTTCATTTAAGGTTGATTACAAGAACAACGCTGGAAATGTAACTCTTATTCCGTTGTTTGTGCACTGATAAAGCTGCTATGTACTTTAACTTGGTGCTGTTACTGATGAAAAAGAAAACCACACCTGACTGGGTGGAAGTCACCCGACGTTAGCCTCCGGGAGAGAAGATACAAAAATATAAAATAAAAAAGCTCATAAAAAAATATTGGAAGAACCTCTCCTGTTCCATGCTGGTAGGAAAGCAAGCCTTGAGTGAAGCACGACCTGAGTGAAATACAGCCCTTGATTGCCACAATCACAGCCCTATATGCACACGGGAGAAAAAACTCACAATAACAATAACACATGGTGATTTTCACCCGAAACCATACACTTTTCTCCTCAGTGGAAAAGTGCAGACAGCGAGCACGAGGTTACGCACACCAGTCGAGATGTCAGACAAACATCTCTAGCTACTGAAGGGTGGAGGGCACTCCTGCGCTTCCCGGCGCGTAAACCACCTGGTCACGTCACGTGACAGGGTTGAATCAATCCAGGGTTAACGTTCCAGGTTAGCTTTGATTTGACAAAAAAAGCCAGAAAGAAATATATTATATTCACACTTCACCAAAACTTGCTAGAGACAGAACAAATGCTTACGTCAAGTCAAACGTTGTACGTCTTGGCTAGTACTACCAAACAATTCAGCTAACTTTTTTCTCAAGCGCTGCCTTGTAACATTTCAAAAACTCTTCTGAAGCTTGAATGTTTCTGCAAGCTTTGAGTTGTTTCCTTTAATCCAGGGGTATCCAAACTTTTTTCGAGCAGGGCCAAATCTCAACATGCGAAGGCGTCCGCGGACCAACATTTCCTTCCGACTTTTTTCAACGTCTTCAACATAGTCCAGGCATTTCGCTTAGTGTTTGAGGTAGAGACATTGCGATAGAAACAACACAACCTGAAATCAAAGCAGCGGATCACGTAAAGTGTTAATCGAGGCTGCAATTGGTCCATGGGTCACACTTTGGACAACCTTGCTTTAAACGCTCATGAAAAAGGGCCTGCATGTCCACAAAATGGAAGGTTCAATCTTCTCCAAGATTTATAGAACAATCTTTAAATAAAGCAATTTTAGATTTGTTTGCACAAACACTTCGCTCATGGCATTGTGCACTCTATGACAAAAACAGAGCTTCTGTTGTTTGGCTAAACATAGTAAAACATAGCAAACGTCAGAGCCAGCAGTTTCTTCTTTTGCTTTCATAATTTTGCTGTCAACGCTGTAACAGTATGGTACTTGTTGAAATATAAACGAAAACAGTTATAAGCACATTAAATAGTTAAAATGCTGCGATGATGAACACAGAGCTGTGTACCAACTTGTTATTTATTAATAAAATATGTTAATTTTGCATTCAACGCAGTGCCGGCGCAAAACATCCCAGCGCCCTAGGAAAAATCCATTTTCAGCGCCCTCTCATACCATATGACGTCCCTGTGCAATCAACCGTGGCATGATCTTTTCACAAAATTGCATACCGAGAGCACTTCGCAAACACGAACAAAATACAATCTGTTTTTACCTCCTAAAACTGCCGATGGGCAGGGCCTTAGGGAGGGGGACAATGGGGGCATAATTCCCTAGGCGCTGAATCACTGGGGGAACATTTTCTACATCAAACTAATTTATTGGATACATGCCTAGTTTATTTGTACATCAAATTCATCAAAATAATGTTATCTACACAAGTAGCCAGTAACAGGCGCTACAGCATTCACACAAACAAAAATTCTGGCATAGGCCTCAAAAACCTTTTCGCAGTCTGGTGTTGTAACAATCGACGAAGTTCCACATGAACAACAGACCTCTGACGTTCACGAACGCCACCATGTTGGTTACGATGCGTTCCAGCTGGTATCTGTTTGTTGCGTAAATTAAGATGGTGCGTCCTATAACCGATTTCTGAGTGGTTAGCTGGGCTACTAACGCCAGCAATGCTGGCGTTTCCTAATAAGACTTCAATGGACGATTGAAAAATGATTTAGTGGAGGCTTCGACAAAAACCTAATCGGGTAAAAGCGACGCAGTCAGGAAAAATCAAGAATCAAGAAATGACAAGAACAGAGGTGGTAACCTAAAATTTTGCAGTGAGCTTGATTCAGTGCGGATGGGTGGGTAACTGGGCTACAGCTGGGGCCCCAAAAAATGGTGGGGGCCCCAATCCCTGTTGGTAAACAGTTGTATATATACATACAGTATATACTGTATATATAGAAAGGGCTCCTTTCTGAGTTTCAGCCAGGGACCTTATACAACCTTAATCCGCCCCTGTTGATAATGTATAACCTGAAGGTCATGCATTGCTAGCCCTGACAGCACGCAATTGATAAACTTGTGAGCACCCTAGGCAAGATCCAGTCCAGCGTCCACCCAGGGGCTTAACGCGAGGTTAGATGGCTCCCGGGCCAAGAAGCAAGTTTGGCGTCCCATATTTGAATCTGATGTCTTTCGGAAGCAAATGTACTGTATTGAAGGAAGTACTTGTGACATTGTTGGGACTTTTTGCTACCCCCGCAGTGATTCGGCACCCGCGGAATTGTGCCCATCTCATTACGCCCCTGCGTCCAACGCTCCTGTACAAAGATCCTTATTTTACATATCATCACGTGCATTACGGAAAAAAGAAGGACGTTTTCTATATTGGAAAAGTTTACTACATGAATAAAATTTATACCAAATTGCAACATAGCTTACCTAGCGTATGTGAAATTGAAATTAATAGGAAAAATATTAACCCTTCTGCAGCAAACCTGAAATAGTGTAGTACCTTTATCTTCTCATAAACTGCGTGAACGTGTGTTTCCTTCACTTTCATCACGTTCATTCTTTTTTCGTGGTGTAGATTAGTCACTTTCTGAATCACACAGTAATATTATTAGTCTTTTTTTGAAGCCCCCGTTGTGGCCTGGCTATAGCTTCAGCACAGTAACAAACAAAAACAAACATTGAATCCTGTTAATAAAAATGGCGCATGTTAATTTCAATGTTTGGTTCATTCCGTCTGGCTCCTCAAGTTTGCAATCTAATCGCAAAACCACGACTTTTCGGACAACGCTCGTGTTCCTATAGCGAGATTGCTTTGAGGCAGGAAAGAGAGCGAAACAGTAGCAACGAGGCAGGCATGAAAGAATACACTTGGTGTCGCTAAAACAAACATCGAGTTAATCTGACATCTATTATCTTAAAACAAACAAGTATGTAACTTTTTGTTGTTATATTCACATGTTTTCTTCAGATATGTATTTCATATGACAAGAGCTAGTAAACAACACAAGAACACAAAAACGGTTTATGTGTTGTTTAAGTGATTGGGCGGCTGGAGCAGTAGCGTAGCCAGCCGAAATTTTGGGGGGCAAATATGTTGACTTTAAAGCGAACAACAGTATTTTGTTTGAAACACCGCCTCTCAAAGCTCAAAACAACAAGAAATGCTAGAAATTTTGGGGGAGCATGGACCCTTGGCTTCCCCTGGCTACGCTTATGGGATAGAGTCAATAATTTGACTCAAAACAATATTTTCAGTGAGTCGACCTAACGCTAGTCACACTCTGAACCATATTGCAAATGACTTCACTCAAGTCACAGGCACATTTGCATATGGTTTGTTAACAGATGCAAAACCTAATATATATTGCAAGGGTTGCTTAAGAATCAAAACGGGCTCTTTTAACTCGCAAAGATATTTCATCATGTTCCACAACATTTGGTCCCGCCATGTCGGTCGTCGAAGTGTTCTTGCAGCTTAGATGGCTTCAAATTTGCGCTGGAGAAAAAGTTTTGCAGAGCATGCGCTGAGGCTTTTGCAAATTCGCAGTTTTTCCGATGCAAGTGAAACCAAAACTAACGTAGTCATCATTCTATTTTCTTTTCTTCGACCTGATGAAGGGTTATGATGATAATCAGAAATCAGAAAAAGCTTCTATTATTATCTCCACTCGCAATTACGTAGAGCAAACTTTCACATCTCTCCAAATTCCATAAACACTTTTGTCCGGGTAGGAGTTATCTTGATATCGATTGTCCCAAGTGAGAGTTGTCTTAGGTGGCAGTTGTCCGCTTGGCATTTGTCCGGGTGGCATTTGTCAGCTAGGATGTTGTCCGGTTGGCTGTTGTCCTGATAGGTTACCACCTTCTTCATCAGTAGGTGTTGTAGGGAAACCAAGCCCACGTTGACTCGAAGAAGATGGCAGTGGCATAGTCAGCTCAACATTTTTGGGAGGCAAAAAATTTTGGGGAGGCCAAAATGCTTGACTTTAGCGAGCAACAGTATTTTTGTTCGGCACTCCGCTTTTCAAAGCACAAATGACTAGATATGCTAAAAATTTGGGGGAGCATGTCACCCTGGCCCCCTAGCTACACCTATGGAAGATGGTTTGACGATAGTGGCCTTTCTCCGTTGATATCGATTGTAACTGGAGTCAGCGAACGTGATTTTACTATCGAATATGCCTTCAGCAAAAGTTTTTAAACTATTCATTGGTAAGGGCACGGTCGTGGGTGAGAGACAAGAGAATACGTCGAAATTAAGCTTCGAATCATTTGCTCCCATGTGATGTCCCACCCACATACTGGCTTGCAGTCGAGGGATTGAAGCTCTAATGAATGTCGCTTTAGCACAAATGATAGTTTTTTATTCTATTTTTTTACTTTTTTATTTGTGGGTTTATCGCAGACTCATAGTCCATATCATAGGAGTACACGAATAATACAAGAGTACAAACATCGTTAGTCATGATGCCGCATGATAGAGTAGATGTTTGCACACAACTAGCACAGAGAGGAGCAAAACAACAGCATCCCAACTATAACTACATTCATTCATAGTCATGGGGATCCAGCAGTGGGAGAAAAATGAAGACATTCTAGCATCAGATTTCGAGGTAAAGAGCTAGCAGAAATAAGGTAAAAATTAATTGGATGGGGGTGCTCAGCAGCGCACAGAATCGTGTACATGGTTTTGATCAAGGTTTCAAATGTTTTGTAAGAAATTTTGCATGAGGCTCAATACCCATTGTTTTTCACTGGATTTAAATCAAGATTTTATGGTTGGGCTTTTACTTGCTGTAGCCTATATATTCAGTTTTTCATGTTTGGCTTGCACAAATCTTCTACGTGTTGAAGGTGATAGAGAGAGATCACGAGAAAATACAGAAAGCCTGAGGCACCACGAAGCACAATGAAGGCTTTGGTTGCTACGAAAGGGCAATACGGATGAGACGCATACACTCAAACAACAACTACTACTTCAGTTGGTGACCGTCATACAGGAGCGTTAAGTAAGCAAGGGAAAAGCAAAATTTATAAAAAGCATCAGACGTTTGGAGCAATCGGATAAAAAAGTTAGATACAGATTGTTTCTCAACAATACATCAAAGGTCCTGACACGTTGGTTAACTTGGGGTGGGCGAACACTTTCATTTCTGGGCATGTAATGCATAATACGGTAGGCATTGTTGTATGCAGCGCGTAAACGCTCCATACTAGTCTGTCTGTAGTTTCTCCACATAGTAAATCTGGTCCTGATTCAGAGTTTGACAAAGCATTCGTTCAGTACCGACCAGACTGTTACCCTTATCTGAATAGATGTGCTCCACGGAGCTTCAACCTGCAACAAAACAGTGAATTGCGATAATCAAGGCGTCAGTACACCAATTCCTGACAACCTCATGATGAACTGGCCTCGTGGCCATACAAGTGAACAGGCACCAGTGGTGGTTTGCTTCACTGCAGCGGTGACGAACCAATAAGGATCCGAAATAGTGCACCCTATGTGTGCAAAGGGAGGGAGGCTAAGCTGCAAACGGGAATTTGGTAGTTCTGCCATCAGTTTCCAGGCTTTACTGTCTTTAAGCAACAGTGAAGTTAATATTTTCGAAGCACAGTAGCCGTTGCCCCAATATATCCGACACAAAGCTGCTAAAGTGTGCTTCAATCCACAATGATCACACTTGACATGAAAGTCACCGACAATTAAATGCGTGAAGTGAGAAAACTTTGGCAGGATTATCGGATACTTTGTTTCGGAACCAAAAGGAACTCTTTTTTGGCGACGACCTACTCGTGAGATGCCATCCACCAAGAACGGATCCAGCTTATCAACAGAAGACATACCGATAATCTTCTTTTGTTTGTCACCTGACAATCCTACCATCCACTGAACGTGTGCTGGTGAATGTACTTGACTCAACCGCCTTCCGCTTCACGTAGCTTGGCGATGAACAAGAGAGATCGTGGAGTCTTCTGGTGGGGATTGCATAATTTATTCTTCAGAAAAATTTAGAATAATCTTGAAATATGCTGTAGCAATATGTTTTTTGAAGCAAAGAATGCTAAAGTAGGCTATTTAAGAGCGGCTTAGATTACGTTCATGTATGTGATGTAATTGTGATGAAGGTTTTAACGTATTTTGTTAACAAAATTTGTGTGTTATTGAAGGGAAACAACTCCGATACATAAAACTTTTCTTTACTCGCAAGTATGTATTAGCAGTTGTAGCTTGTCAAATCTATCACAAAAATCAAGGTTGTGATTGCGAATTGTTGAAGCGTTATACGAATGAAAGAAATGTAGCTTGACTGTGGTTAGGACGACACAGACAATCTGTTGAAGCAAGGACAGTAGGTAAAGGGATACTACCCAGGAAAAAATGAATTTGATTAAGTCATGCTGATTTTTTATCGCGTTTGTTTCAACGTTCATGCTTTACATGGCGTACGTTCAGTTGTTTCAGTTGCAACATTGCCACGACTTCGCAAAATTGCGTATAGTGAGTATAACTTCAAGCGGGTGCGCTATTATTAGAAATGGAATTTCACTCATTCACTTCATTTACGTTTCACAGACACTTTTTCTTCCCGGATGTTTGCATGGGCAGCAGCCTTACGTGGTTTCGAAATACCTCACGGTTTTCAGCAACCGCTGACAGTTTTGTCGGCTCCACGCCGAAGCTCGATGAAGCTTGCTCGGAGCCATCTTGTTCGCTGTCGGTCCCTGGGTTGATTTTCCGTGGGTGCAGCCAACAAGACTCCTCTCACTAACTTTTCTTGGAAAGCTCTGGTCAGATGGCCGAACTACCGTTGATATAATCTCTCCATATGTGAGAGAAGTGGCTCGACATTCAAGACTTTATGAATTTAGCAGCAGCGCCAGCACTTTGACGCGAAGCGTCGCGGCGTGAACTCTTCGTAAAATTCCATTTCTGCCACTTGTACTAGAGGTAGTGTTATTTCATTACAACCCAAGAATTGTGAGAACAGGGAGAATAGGAACAGAGACCAATTTAAAAACTGACGTTCTGTGGTGTTTGAATGGATCTGCAAACAGTTCCAGTGTAACGTTACATTTTACAATGATGCGTTCACACCAGCATGGCGTGCTGTATCAAACCTGGTGATGTTAGGAAGTGAAATTGTAAACGCATAGCAAAAGCAGATTACCACTGTGTGACCTGGTTACTCTTCACTGACGTAATCTCCGAGACTCTCACGTAGTGTGTTTGCAGTGCCGTGCGCTTGTATTTGATATGTTGTACATTTGCATTTGATATGTTGTACAAATATGGTAGGCTTACATGCTAGAATAGATGGCAGCCCATGTTGTAATATTCTGATGGCATTGAGCTTAACCATGTGTCGAGACCTATTGATGCGAACAGTTACACGCAAGTTCGCTAGGCTTTATTTAACAAGAAAACTCAACGATAACTTGATAACGTGAGAGATAACTTTATGAAAGCGAACGATTGAAATTTCATGAAAGCGAACGCTTATTATCAACAGGCATCAAAGTTAGTACAGCTCAACGCAGTTAACGCAGACGAACTGAAACTACGAAAGGACTGGCACCGATCAGGTCGCTCTGAAAGGACAGGTGAGACAACACGTGAGACGTAATTAGGCAATCAAAGCGACGCGACAGCAGGGACGCTCGGGGCGCGAATCAGAAATGCGCAACACCCTGCTAGGCTGTTATAGATTTCGTCTGGAAGAAGAGTGTGCTCTTTTACCAAACGATCTGTTTTCGTGATGTTTCAAATGGCTTTTCACATGCTGCTGTTTTTTAAGTTGCTATGCATCGTTCTCGTTCAGTTCTGATGGCCAAAGGGAAACGATGCTGGTTACGTATCGGCTTTTAGCAGTTTGTTGCGACCTTTCATGTTTATATGCATTTCGAGAACATGAGCAGGTGTAACTGTACGATTAAAATCAAAACATATTGCACTTTAAAGAAATCATTCTCCCCTTCCAAAACGACCCGCAGTTACATACTGTAATAACTGTGCGTTACAAGACCGTATAAAACACATCCTGAAATTTCCCAATGACATCAGCAATTTTAGGATGGGTTGTACAATTATAAGAATAAAAAGAAACAACAGTACAGGTCCACACAGGTGACTGGACTAAAACAGTGTGCTACCTCAGCATATACAGTTCCAGAAAAGGATTCACAATCAGGTACACAGAAAGAATCAATCATCGGGACTAGCGAAGTTTATCAACTGCAGTTATATATGCGTAGTGCGATAATTGACTCATTTCTGGAATGTCATCGTCAAGCAAACTTCTTGTGGTTCCACTTCCCATGATTTCTTCATAAACCATCCTTGGAAGACGATTTCTCAGA
>JGI24022J15233_10006450_pt1 | contig 12708 bp, 9 predicted proteins | sample Ectturendosymbi2_FD_15233 | JGI IMG/M metagenome (IMG submission 15233)
TCTTCTCCACTTTCTCAAATAACATAGGCCTACTTCAATACTAGATAGGAGACCAGAACATGGGAGCTTCATCAGGGCATCACCTCCTGTCCTTACAAAGAAGGGTTGGTATGGTTTTGTAACGAACAAACGAACAAAGTAACGAACAAAACAATTGCAAATGTGTCTGAGTCAAAACAAATTTATTGAAGCATGGCAACGGCAAACACCTCCACCTCAAGTGTTCACCGACATTTTTCGAGTGAAAAATCGTAGACCATCTAAACGCTGCCAACATTTGCAATTCCCATGTATTTCTTCAAAGAATTTGTAAATAGTGTCACAGGTTTGAGGTTGTAAATTCCTAAGAGGAAAGTGAAAATGAACGTTTGCAGTATTTGGCCGTTTGCACAATTTTCGGATAATTTTTATTATCTTGGTATTTGGCAATGTGCCAGATATTTTGTTGTAGCGTTATTCAAGGAGTTAGCTTTAATTATCGTCAGAGAAATGTGAGGTCTCGAGTCTCGGTCTCGAACTTCCAGGTCTTGGTCTCGGCTTTAATGACAAAGTCTCGGTCTTGGTCTCGTCTCGAAATTTGAGCCAGGTCTCGGTCTCGGAGGTTACGGTCTTGACTACATCACTTGTGCAGATAATACGATATTTGTGAACTGGTTGTTGTTTGCACCAAATTGAGATGGTAAAGAGCATGCAAACGCGTAAGTACAAAGATTGCTGCATAATTACAGATTGTTGACAGTAAGCAAACCATTAACGCTTGACGTTATTTAATTCTTTTCCTTTGGCTTAAAGGTCAGTGGTTGTGAAAAACTAAACAATTTGCTCCAAACAATTTGGTTACACTGAAAATGTTGGTTTAGAGAGAAAGTTTTCCTGAAAGCAAAAATCGGCACGAAGATGGCAACATGGCATTGTTCTATTCTTGACACGTGCAGTCAAACTTTCACAGTTTTAGAGAGGTCGATGACACTGCGTTTTGAATTTTGAAACTTCTCAAACCCGTAAACGTTTACACCCAATAGGACTTCGAAGAGCGAATGACTTAGGTATAAAATGGGTATAGGTACAGTACATATACTTTGGGGTTGGGCACAGTGTGACGCAGCTGTAGGGAATCAAATTAAACATCGATCTGTTTTCTGCTACATTTCCTAACGAATTGAACTGAGAAGCAAGGTTTTATAATCCCAGCGTTTTGTTATTGTTGGTTTACTGGGCTGTTTTCATGCTTGGGAAGGCAAGGCCAGAAGTAGTCAATGACGATGGAATCATGTGCTCAAGCCTGTCTTGTTCATTCATCTTCCCATTTTCAGGTGAAATGTCAGAGCACACCACACAATATTAAAAAAAATTTTTGTTTCACTACGTGGGCTAGACCAACATGCGAGTAAAGAACCTGCGACTAGGCACTGTCACAGTGTCACTGCAGCTTGTCCGTGACCTATAATTAAAAGAGAGCATCAGCCGCTAGCTCCTAGTCTGTTATTTGACTTTGTGTCTTTTCCAGTGGTTCTCAAAGTGGGCGAAATCGCCCCCTCAGGCATAGGCGTAGCCAGGAGGGGCCAAAGGGGCCATGGCCACCCCCAAAATTTTTAGAAAATATAGTCATTTTGTGTTTTGAGAGGCGTTTTTCAAACAAAATAGTGTTATTCGCTTAGAATCAAATATTTTGGCCTCCCCAGAAATTTTGGCTCCCCCGCATTTTTGGACTGGCTACGCCACTGCCCTCAGGGGGATTTTAAGGGGCAGGGGTGGCGAACAAAACAAAGGAGTGAAAACGCTCAACCAATGGATCATTGAGTTAACTTCGACTGCGGCTTTAATGCTCTCAAAGCAAAGAAACCGTTTGTTGATACATTAGCAAGGTGATCTACGACTGTACCTCACTAAAATGTCTCCCATTATTTCGAAGCTTTGTGAAGGCCGCCAAGTACATCCATCACACTAAACTGGGGACCATGGTATGTATCGATTTCTTTAAATAAAATTATTTATAAATTCTACTTTGTGTTGGCTTTATCAGCCTTGGGGTGCGACAACGATGTGTCGCGAGTGAAAAGGGGGTGATGGAACAAAAAAGTTTGAGAAACGCTGTTGGTCGCTCTGTGTATATGCGTTATTCACATCGCATAACCAGCAGTACTCCAGCTCTATAACCGACCGAGCAACTTGTGATGTTCTATTTTTGTAAACGAAAGCCACCAGAAAATATTTTTAAACAGCTAACGTTCATTTTAAATGAAAAGTGCGTGAGTGTTAAGCAAGTATAGCACGAAACGTAGCAGGCCTACGACTCCTGCTTCGTTTACTAGGAGTTGTGTTCAACTTTGTTTGCTAGTCAAGCTTGGTGTCAGCATAAGTGCTACGTAGTGCTTTATCAATACAACACAATTAAAGAAGATTAAAGGAGCTAGTTTTGTAAATTCTCAACATCGCATCTCTTTAAACCACATATTGGACCTAATCTGTTTTCAAAGTCATTTTTACCAAAACTAAAATATCACCATCTGAAAAATGAAAACCTAACACTACACCTTGTCGTGAAACAGATTTAGGCAAAAAAATTCATGTTGCGGACTGGTTAGCCAGTTAAGCAAAAAAGAAAACTGGAAACTGCCATACTTATAAGTTCATGAATAAAAGTTGTGGGGCGCCATTGGTGCGGTCTTCGGGATGAGGTAGAGAAACAGTTTGGGAATGCTTTTTACCACTCTCTTTAACACAAAACATGGTGGTCAAAAATTTTGGTTAAACATTTCCAAGTGAACGTTCTCCTTTTCCGAGTTGAATGTACCACACAAGCAAAGTAAAATTTTAAAAACATCTTGTTTAGACCTTCTTGCAACATGTAAGGGTAGTAACAAGTAGGCTAGACGCTTCTAGATTACCCACTCTTTACTAGGCTTTAGCCTAAGCACTGTCACATGATATTTTCATTTACTTATCAATGCAGAAAAACTTGTGCAGAGGACACTTAAACATACCTATATCGTGTACTGATTCTCCAAAACATGGCCATCACCCCTTACTGTATCATACAACACTTTCGACCTAATATCCAGCCACGAGCTATTCAACCTTTCCTACGCTGTAGCTTTGTAACTGGATTTGCAGTAGTCACTTTCATTGATATTGCATTAAAGCAATTGTGAATCACAATAACAAAGAGAGCACTCAGGAAAGGCATATTTGTTGCGCCCCTGATTGTTGGCCTACGAGTAATTAAAAATTTGAAGAAAAAAATGATTTAAACCCAAACTTACGCTTGGTTTAACGTTGCAGAGTAGCATAACGCAGTAGAGAACTTGACGAGCGAAATCATCGTTTACGTAGTGATTCAGTTAAGTCAGGTTTCAAATTACCACAGCACCATTGCAATAGTTGAAAACGATTGGTGTAGCCAAGCGAACTCGCTACACCATCACAACAGGCTAAGTTAGTGCAAACCACTTCATAACGCCACCAAACCACCAACACCTGTTGTTTGGAGCTAATATGCATCAATTTACTGTTCTTGCAACTTGCTTCAAAGTCCAATATTGGAGGTGAAGGCAGGTATTAGACTATTATTTTGTGCAAATATATTGTAAGGACGACTGAATTAGTAAATACGTTCATTTGCCCAGTGTTTGTACTTACGGGCTGTAGTACGATTATAGTCCGTTTTCTTCGCAGTGCATTCATACACATACCCTGTGTCAGAGCTTCTGAGCGAAGTTTTACCAGGAGCCGGGGGCACGTACGAAGACCGATACGGGCCCCCTGGCTTATGCAGCTCTCGTCGAAACTTGTATAGGCTATAGCTTGTTTGTATAGTAATCAGAATATGGGTAAAGCAGCTACCATGCTCAGATTTATAAATAGATAGATTGTTATATTGGCAACTGGCTTCCCCTTGTAAATTGGACTTGATTACAGAAAAACACCGTTGACGTTAATTTTATAGCAATATGCAGAAGGCTAGTCTTGCGTGCAAACCTCGGAAGAAGGCGACTAATGCCCAACCACAAAGAGTCTTGTTCTGCTCTCATAAACACACAAGAATTATTAAGATGCTTCTTGAAGCACTGGTAATGGAGGGTATCAGGTTTGATTACCAACCGACATACTTTCTCTCGAGTGACGGTCTAGTCTGGACTTCTTTGACACACCTTGGTCTTGAAGTTTAGACAAATTTTAGATTTGCGAGGTCGAGGTTTCAACTAAGCGATATACCCTTGATCAAACAAAATATTAATGCTACCATTTCTCTTTTCGCGGATGACACTACTTTATATTATTGTGCCAAATGTCTTATTCACCTGCACAGGGTACTTTCACAAGATCTTTCCATGTTATGCAACTGATCAAAGGTTTGGTTTGGAATATTACCTTCAATCCTTCTAAAACTGCCGTTATGACAATATCTAACCAGAGGAATATCTATCCTCTTTTATTTTTCAATAATACTCACCTTTCAGAAACCGATACACACAAACATTTGGGTTTCATCTTCCATCACAGTCTCTCTTGGCATACTCACATTCTCCAACTTCATCAGAGAGTGATGACCAAAATAAATCGTCTTCGCTCGTTTTCTAATTCATTACCTCGCCACTCTCTCCTTACTATCTACAAAACAAACATATTACAGATTTTTGATTATGGAAGCATTACCTATGACAACTGATCTGATAGCGACAAATATCTGCTAGATCAAGCGCAACTCTTTGCGGCTGAACTCATATTAGGCTGTTTAAAAACTACATCCTATTCAGATGTTCTACTTGATCTGAACCTCAAACCATCGTAGAGAAATATCCATTCTCCGCTATTTTTCTAAAATAATTTTTCGTTTGGTACCTTGCCCTTTCCCTATGAATCTCTTTAGATCGTTCAGTAAATTTGTTCCCTACGCTTTGCGCCATAATCTAGACGTTCAGATTCCGCTGTTTAAAAAATCTCTGGCATTTAACTTTTTTCTCCGTAAGGCCTGGAGCTTATGGAATTCTCTCCCATTAGAAATTAAATTTTCTCCAAGCCACCCTAATTTCATGAATCGTTCAAAATCCTATTAGCATGTTGCACAACATAGTATCCTCCACCTTTTGGGAGTTAACCCTAGTTTGACATCCGTTCGTTGTACGCTTCGCCTCGCACACAGTCCATGAAATATCAATAAAAAAAACTTGTCGTACTTGCGTTTGCGGTGATATCGAAACTGAGATTCACCTTTTCTTTTACTGTAAATTTCATGATGTCACACGAGCGATCCTTTGCAATAGGGTCTGTCATATGTAACCGACAACAAATCACCTGAGCTCTTTGATTGTCTGAGCAACGTTCAGTGGCTGCGTATATTCTTATTTGGCCTGCCTGATGATGATCCATCACATATATCTCGGTGGTTGTGTTTTGCGCTGTAGATTATTTTCTTAAGTCTTGTAATAAATTTTGACAACATCTGCGTGACCTTGTGCATCGTTTATGGGAGATTCATGCTTTTCTGTTGTATTTTTGTGTTTTTTATTCGTGCCGATCTGTTGCAACTATATCTATATGCTGTGCCTGAGCGTCGATCTCCGTTTCGGGTTCTGTATTTAATACTGTTGATGAGTTTCTAAAATGCTGAAATAAATTCTAGCAATACAGTGTATTCGTTTTTGCATTTCCGTTTGGTTTTTAGAGTTTTTCTTGCGTTGTTGTATTTTGAAAGCTCGACATGACACGACAAGATTGCACATGTCAGGCTGCCGCCTGCAGCAATAACTGTCGTTAAATAAACTAATATACACAAACAGAAGGCTTTGACTGCTGCGTCAAAGGANCACAGCAGTCCACTGGTTCAGTCTACTAGTTTTTAAAACACGGCATTGGTCTTCAATTTTTCGCTTCTTGGATAATTACGAAGGAAGGATTTTTGGCGAACTTCGCCGTATAATAGAAACTAGTGAAAAAAAACTTTTGTTGTCTATACTAGGATCAAAAAACACATGGCACATGAATTAAATATGACGGTAAAACGACGTCCACACAGCGCGTTGTAGCTTTCATTACTGGAATTGTATTCAATAAAAACAGCAAAAACACGTTTAAAGTGGATGAAAGATGCAAAGTCTGGTATATACCCTCTGTATTTCCGTGTAGCTTGAGTATGTGCCTCATGCTCTCTGCAGAAAGAATTAAAATATATGGCGGATCTTAGTGTGTCCACCCCTGTCTAAGCGCAGGTTGTACATCTTGCAAAAACCCTTCCGAAAAAACTTACAACTAGCGCATACGTTTCATGCAAGGCAAGTAAAGTGCGTACTTTGTGATAGTGTTTCCAACTCGGGGCAAAATTTTTAAACCCGGGTTTGGGGTAGCCGGGAAAACCCGGGTTTTTCGGGTTTTGAAATGAATGCGATTTTGAGCGATAAAAAGTCAATATCATGGTGAAATTACTACTGTTGGTCCCTGCGCAATTTTTTATTAGCGAATTATTAATTAAGTTATCCACAACTTTTCAATAATGTTTACAATCCTGACGCATGACAATCAGCACACTTTCATCATTCAGTGTATTTCTGAGTTTTGCGGCAAATAACCCCGTGGCTGAAAAATCTCTTTCTGGTTCCACTGATTTGGGCTTGATTGTAATTAAGGCATGGAAAAGTTTTTCAAGGTTATTTGACCTCTTCTTTGTGGCCTCAAAAAGACTCCTTTTCTTTTTCACAATTTGTGATCGGATCTCTTCCTGTGCCTGAATAGTTTTGTGGTCTTCACCCTCATAGATTACACGGATTCTGTGCTTTGATTTCAAATGGTTGATCAAACTTTTGATGCTTGAACCACCTCCTTTTGTATAACGCAGCACAAATTGCACTTTGGTGTTGGTTGAGCCTTGTTGTATAAGAAATGGTTCTAAGCTTCTGAGTTTCTTTGATTAATAACGTCTTCAAACTGAATTTGTATGATTAAAAATATACTTAAAGTCGTTTCTGAAGGAAAGCCAAATATTTCGTAGAAACTCATTGCAAACTGAAAAGGAATGAATCGATTTTGCAAAGAATCACAGCTTTTATATGAACTAACACAAAACAGCTTATAAATGAACTAACTAGTAGCTACGAAACTACGGCATAACTTTGAAGAACTACCTCACGTGGTAGTTATTTAGTGAGGTTAGCGAAAAACTGAAGTTCGCGTAAACACCTATTATGAACAACATGACGTCACAATCCGTCTAAATAGGTCAACTGAACGCAAATATAAACGGACCAACCCCGAACTTACGATGGGCAACGAGCAAAACCCGCACCTCGTGCCTCGTGATAATAGTTTAAAGTTCAAACGTGCTAACTTGGCCGTTACACGCGTCAGTCTGCAACTTCAGTGTTATCAGAATTACTAATATTTGAATGCAACAGCAATTCCAGGTTTTTAAAATACCCGGGTTTGGTAGTTGAAAAAAAACGGGTTGGGGTTAGAAGAAAGTAGCCGAAAAACCCGGGTTTCGGGTTCGGGAAAACCCGGGTTGGAAACACTACTTTGTGAAAGCTGAAAAATACTTCACAACGTTGCGACATTGTACATTCGAGGAATTCGCAGGCTTTCGTCTCTCGTGACTACATCATAGTTAAAACAGGATTCAAAACAAAGTGTATTTTGTGGAAACGTGAGGTTGTTCCAAGAAGCCACCATGCAAAACTATTCGCTTTCCACGTATACGTTTCAATAACCTTTATGAAAACATGGAACTAGTGACGTAGTGAGAAAAAAGGAAGTTCTTTCGATAAAAATCTTCATGCACATGTACGTCTTCGGACAGAAAGGTAATAGTATTCCGTCCCCCCATATTCTTCCGAACGCACAAGTTTGGGGAGAGCTTTGCCCAGCGTTTGGCACTACATCACTGCATAATACTAAACTTATGTACTTGTCTTCGTCGTTTGAGCGAGTTCTTATTCACTGCTAGGCCGCACTAAATATCGGGGCAGATGTTGAGCAGCTATTCGATTGTTTCATCATCCAGGACCGTCAGGCCGTGCAGTCCATGGGAAGGTCGATGGATTGGACAGTGGAGGATGACATGACCAACGGTCTGTTCGTCTGCGCTAAACGTAGATGTGAATGCTAGCTTCGAAAGTTATTTATAATGAATCAGCCTAGCTTTGTCTCAGAGCGAGTCCGGCAACTACTGGTCGCATGGTGGTTTCATATTCACCTAGATTTTGTTTGCCAATCATTGGAAAGGTCTCCAACCTGATAAGGCCTGCAAGCATCGAAATATTTAGGCAGACATCTACTTTGAATGCGATCATCAAAATCTTGTAGGTTTTAAAAGAATCTTCATCCATTGCAGCAGTTTACCAAACTTCTTGGCTTAACTCTTTTGCATTCTTACGTCAATAAAATAAAAATCCATTTGCACAGTGTTGCGAGCAGATAAAACATCTACAGTGTACATTGGCAGCTGATGATAAAGCGTTTAAACGTTCCACATGACAACAGAGCATCCCCTACAGTCGACCAATTCAGGAAGGACATCGCTGAAATCCTAAGAATATCAAGCCTTAGCTTTAATTTGAAACCGCAACTCTCGTAAGGAGCAAAATGAAATGGCAAATGAAAACACAATATTGTGTAGACACTTCACTTGAAAAAAATACATGATGCTGCTCGATGCAAAATAACATTTCCATTATTTTTCCAAAAATGTGGAAGACTGCCTTTTAGGGTTTTCCTGCAACTAGACCCGAGATTAAAATCCCACCAGAATACTTAAACCGACACATCCCCCAACTCTTTTGGAGTAGAGTTCGCTCTTGGCGTTGCCTCATCCATAGCACGGATTACATAGCATGAGCAAAGCAGTAAAATCAGGTGCAAGAAAATGAGTGCGATGCTGGAGGCGCCGAGAGCTGTACCGTTCCTTACAACCGCTGCTTCGATGTGAGGTCGACAACCCTGCAGTAAACAAACACGTTTCATCTCCACCGCAATATTCATATACACAGAAAGTACCAAGGAGCTCACGTAGTTGTAGAAAGTGGGTTGAAGAGGAGCGCTGAAACGTCACATTTTTTCGAAAATATGCATCTTGGCTTGTTTTTGGTTACAAACAACACAGTTTCGGTTTATACACAGGTACACAAGCAGTTGATCGCTTTGCGTTTGCGAGGACATTCCAATTTCGACAAAAATACGTTGGAAATTATGGATTTGGGACTTGTTTGAATTCATACCCTCAACACTGACAAAAGTTTCTGTGCTTCACAGTTAAGTGGTACTTAGGCCAACGTAACGCATATATAAGATGGGACTGCTGTTTATGCTAGAGCAAGGGTTCCCAACCTTTCTCTTACCATGTACCCCTTCAGCATTGCGACAGATGAGCATGTACCCCTTCATCATTTCAACAGATGAGTGTGTACCTCTTCAGCATTCGACAGATGTACATGTACCCCTAAAATTTCCTACGATAATGCATTTTATCATAATTATTCATAGATATATTTAACAATAAGCGTAGAATGATTTTTGAAAAGAATATTCACCGATATATGTGTAAATATTTGGATAGGCTATATATTATATGCAAATATATTTTGCTCTTCTATTGACAACATTAAATGTACCCCTTCGGATAGGCAAATGTACCCCTGGGGGTACATGTACCCCAGGTTGGGAAACCCTGTGCTACAGCAACATCATCGATCAGCGGTCACTCGTCAATTTCCTATCATTTGCATTGTACAGCCATGGAATGCAAATCGATGTGATTATTAAAATAGGTTACCTAAAAAAAATTATCATTTTCGCGGAGTGCAGTTGAGCGTTGTACAGCAGCTCATCTTGTATAGAAATGTCTTCCAACCTTTTTACTTACGGTGGCCCAGATAACGTTTGGTAAAAACAGGGGCGTATCGAGGTTCGATGGCGCCCGGGGCAAAAAACAGGTTCAGAGTTTGACCTGTAGGCACAAAAAAGTTCACAATTTGACCCGCAGGCTTAGCCAAGAATACAAAATGTGAGTCTCATTTCCTGACAATGCAAATTTATTTTCGAAGTAGAGGTACAGTAATTTGCTTGTGAAAATACGTCCACTTTGGGAATACCACAAAAAGTCTTTCAAGAGTTTCAAACCAGCTCAGAGAACTTTACCTTTTCAGCATTGGTGCTATTCTGAACAATTTGACTGCCGTCAAGACAAGATATGAGATCAACAGGAATACCAGAAGACGACAAAGCACAACAAGAACTTGGCCAAGGATTACGATGCAGTGCTGTGTTCGCAAAATAACTGTAATTGTAGTCATATCCATCGTCAAAGCCGCAGCATTCCATCTGAAGTGTTTACAGCGTACTTTAAAACCTATTTTGGCACTTATAAATCGCGGAAAATATGTTGGTTTAACAGTGGTTTTACCAAGAGGAATGTTCAGTGGAGTAATGCTGCTGAAGACAATCAAAATTTACGATGAGCAAGCTTTTCAAAGAAATGATCTACCTTATTTTAAGTGGGAGCATTTTTATAGGACAAAACGTCAAGGAAATTTTCTGCACAAGGCATTTTGGCCTTTATAGACATAAGTCGTACCTCAGTTTGTCTTTGGAGAATTCTGTTTTGCAACCACTAGAAGTAGTGCACAATAACATTCTACGAACTATTACATATAACAACTATAGATGTCATATTACACCTCTGTAGAAATCTCTCAATATTCTGAAACTTCACGATATTTATAAATTAGAATTAGCTAAACTGATGCTTAAATTTCACCATGAAATGTTGCCAACATCGTTTAAAGACTTGTTTCAGAAAACGGCTGAAGTTCATTGTCATAATACAAGATATGCAACCAACCAAAACTACTTTATACAACAAATTTCAACAAACGCTGGCAAAAAAAACAATTTCTCATCGAGGAGCTGCTCTTTGGGAAAATGTAGATCAACAATTCAAAGATAAACCCACGCCTTTAGTAATCAATCCCGATCATTTTTGTTGTTGCAATATGGATGAATGTCTGAAAAACTATACTACTGGATACATCTAGTTAAATTTTCAACAAAAATATTATCACTTCATCTGTCTTATCGTTTACGCATACGTTTGGCATGCGCTTCGGATTGCTCGTATGGTTTGCATCATGGCGCTTGGCATTTTGTGCTAGCCAACTGAAGTATTTCCATGACCCTTATCTCAGGCCTGTTTCACTGTTTTACGCAATTGTGTCTTTGTTTACACTTTTGGCAATCACTGAGATGTTTCATTGTACTGGGGCACTTCGACTCGATAACCGCAAGGTTTTTCGGTGTCCCGGCTGCAAGGTTTCACTTGTTTTGTTTTTTGTTTTATGAATAAGTGCGACTCTACATAGTTAAAATGCTTGTTTCTATCCACGTCGCCGATAGCTTCGTCTCGTGTGTGTTGGGGCGTGTATAATTGCCTCGAGCATGATATATTCGCAAGTGTCTTACTTTGTTCTGTATGTGCGCTAGCCATGTCTTGTGGACCTTGCGGCTGAAATCAGTAAAACTGTCAAACTGTCAAACTGGAGAGCGGTGTTCGGAAACAAACTTTTAAAGAGCTTGTGATGGCAACGCCGCTCGAAGGGTAGATTCACATGGGTGTAGCTTGTCTTGGAGGCTTGCCTTTATAGCACATAACAAGTATATACATTTCAAGCGTTGCCCCAAGTAGTTGTGTCAAAACTGTTGCGAACCTAGTCTTTTTTTCGTTAACTGTGGTTGGTTAACACGCACAAGGTTTAGAATGCGACATGACAACCTGTCGCCTATTCTGCGCGTTACAAGTTTCGTATCACCTGTGTTGTGTTTTCTATCCAAAATACGTGCTGTTTCGATTGGAAGAGTTTCGGCGTTACATACTTCAATCATGGTTCCTATCTACACACAATGTTAGATCTGCAATGATTGATAGTATAACCCTGTTTCTTTTTTTCGGGTGAGGTGTAACAATAGTGTTTTGTGCTGCTGGCAGCCTAATGATGATAAAAACATGACTTAAGTACAAGACTTGAGTTATCTTAATTGGCTATATTCATAATCATGAGCAAGACACGTTTTTGGATAGAACAACCAAATTTGTCTCAACTTTTACCAGTTTTTCGCAACTCACTGATTTGCTCTTATTGCATCAACCTTTATGAATGATTTGATTGAAAATAGATTATTGAGTGAACAGCGTTTTTTAATCATGCGTTGATCAACACATTGTCATTTTTATGATCGTGTGTTGGAAACCGGGCCAAACGTATTTTTCAAGCTAAAGCTGCCGCCCTGGTTATTTTCAAAACTATAAATTTTGCCGAAAGTGAATTCAACTTGAGAATTTATTTTTGTCTGGTTTCTTTGCTTGCATGCATTTTCAAGATGTTGAAATTGGCTGAATTGGGATTAGACTTCGACGGTCTTTGGAAAAGAAATTGTACTTAGAAAATTTTACTAAGAATTGTACTGAGACTTATAATGAATATCACGGCCAAAGCAAACGATACAAATGACATATTGCAAACGTTTCGATAACTCCTGTTATCATCATCAGAGCAGAACAATAGAACTGCAGTGATCTTGCTGCAGGTTCTTATTGGTCATTCAGGAGAAAAGCGCTGTAAAAAAATGATAAACGCAAAAGGCTGTTTCGGTAGTGACGTAGTGGCGCGAAGCATACGTAGTCACATGACTCAGCTGGATACGCGCCAATGGTGATGGCGCGTGACG
>JGI24022J15233_10006453_pt1 | contig 12706 bp, 7 predicted proteins | sample Ectturendosymbi2_FD_15233 | JGI IMG/M metagenome (IMG submission 15233)
TCAGCTAAACGACTCAGCTCTTGTCGGTTGGCGACACCGAAGTGTAGCCTGTCCGAAAATTCTTTGCCATACTTCATCACTCTGCAGGAAAGAGAGAAAAACCGTCAAGATTTTTTTCTTGCAACCACGAAACCACGACACGCTGCTCTGGAACAAAGCAACCCAACGAAGCCTGCAAGGAAAAAGGGAATTATTGCACATCACCACGAGACTCGGAAATCAAGAAACCATTAAATGTCGAGAAAACTTAGGTTCATTACTTGTCGCAAGGCGACGTTCCAGAAAGAATTGCGGCCATAGCTGATACAAACACCTCATGTGTGTGCGTGCAGCCGATTATCCCAACAGCGACCACATAGCGAATAACCACCAACGACCCTTTGACTATCAGAATCCATGCATTGCGCTCAAGAAGTTGTAATGGTTAGTATTGCAAAAACGAAAAAGGTTTTGAGGCTCTGAAAAACACCTTTTTTTCTCGGGAGAAATTCACAAAAGCCAGCGCTGAAACCTCGTCAGAACTTCCTTTGGCTGGGAACATACGTGGCGGCGTTACAGCCGAATAAAAACACCATGATGCATGCTCAGGAAAAAAAACGCAAAGTGAGTACCGATTTCTCCAATAGTTCGAGCCTTTGGGGTTCTTCACATAGTCAAGTTTTACATCCAGAACGATCACCAGCGGCTTTTTGAATTTGTTCATGTTGTCTGGAGTAAGATGTCCACATAGTCCCAAACTGTAAAGAAGTCATGCTTACAAACAGGAACATTAAATGAGTTTTACAAAAATCATGAAGGAACTTAAGCGCCACATGATAGCACATGGGTAGCAAAAGTTAAGTTATTTTACATTTGAAATTTGTGCTTTCGCAATTCACAAAAAAAACAACAGGTCTAACAAAATGGCAAGCTGCTAAAGCTCATGCATTGGCATGGAGCAGGATATGTCGTTAAATATATATTTATCATGCAACATTTTTGTAATGACTGACTGATAACAGAACCATGCGTTCAGATATGTCTACCCATTTGAAATCAATCTATGTGTATTCACCATTTAACTCCAAAAAGCTTTAACTGCAGATTTAGGCTAACCGTTGTGCAAATGATTATTATACCAGCAAGTGCTAGTTACTCATTTTGAGGATTAGTTAGTCTTTTAAAAAGCGCTTCAACAGCCACTTCACACTGTTGTAAAAATAAACTAGAAGGGTCATGAAAAAACTAACACTGTAATAAATTGTTAAAAAGAGGTCAGTTTTTGAAATGTGGCAAAAAAGCGTGCGTCATCCAACCTGTTTGCGTCCAGAAAAGCGCGGCAGTTGGCAGTTGTTGGTTTCTTGTCCATAACAACTTCTTGATCTTCAAAGATACTCTTGAGTCGTTTAGGACGGTACAGCTTGACGACACTGTGTACAAAGCATCATAACGGTCAGTCTAGTCATGACCAGAAGAATATAAAAATAAATTAAGGTTTCTACTGAAACCAGGCAATGGCACCAATGAAACAGAACAGCACTAGCATGACTAACTTTTTAACCCCAGCAGCAGCAAGAACTTCTTCGTTGGTAGTGTGACCGAATTTGTATTCCTCACGGAGGGCTGATGCTGCTTTTTCAAAGTCTTTCTTCAGGTCATCGCTGCCAGCTTCAAAATAACCTGAAACATACCCCAACTCTTAAACTCAATTCTGACTGAAGACGTTAAGACAAATATCTCGTAAACCCTGGTTTTACGTAGTAGTCCACAACATCTTACCATTTAAGCTGCTAGACGAGCCGTCTAACTCTGGGTTCGATCGAACCATTAAAGGTTCGTTGTGTCACTCGGAGTTCGGCATAGGTCTGTTGCAAGTTTTATAACTACCGCATGTTTTCAAGAAATCGTGTTTTATTTTTCCAATTACAAAGGGTTCGGGAAAGCTTGTGGAACCTGTTATCTTCAGCAAAGTTAAGATATTGCAACTGTCTTGATTAATGACCAACATAGTTCACACCGGTTTCATTCGCGCTCTTTGCTGCAAAAATGCCAGCAAATGCAATAAGTTAATGCTGTACAATAATACTGGATATAAGCACTGCTACGTTAAATTCAAGTCAACATGGGCTGCTTTTAAAAAATCAGGAGCGCAACGTAAACGAGATTATAGATTGATCATTGAAACATGGCTTTATTCGAAACAAGACAACACGAAACTTCTGAAATTGCAAATGGCTTTGCACATATCATTTCAGCCTGTCACAATGCTGCTGCTACCAGGGCTGTGGAGCCGGAATTCAAATTTTGGGCTCAGGCTCTAGGTATCTAATTTTTTTGGCTTTGGCTCCAATCTTTAAGAGTTTTTGGCTCCTGAACGATTTTGTCCAAAAAAACACTGTATTATTTGTACAATGTCTGTTGTACGAGAAACCAATTATCAGGCTCTGGCTCTATCATCTAAAATTTTTTGGCTCCAGCCATGTAAAATGGCTTGGGCTCCAGGTCCACAGCCCTGGTTGCTGCTGCTAAATAAGTTTTTGTTAATGGCAGGGATTTCAAGAATGGCAGTTTTTATCACCGACAACAATGGCTGTTGCACATTTAGATGAATGAATAGAAATCCAGCTGGACAGTGAATAGATAACGTTAACTCATAAAAATAAAATACATTCAAACAAGGTGGAGCATGGATTTTTGCTTGAAATTTTTGAGTAAAAACATTTAATCATATACCTTCTTCAGATCTCATATGACTGACTCAAGATTATTAAGTGGGACACTCTGCTAAACAAATGAACGGAAATTTGAGTTCTTGCCTAATGCTGCAGTTCAGAGAAGAGATGATATTGCATAGGACAGGGGTCCACAAATAGTGGGTCGTGAGACCTTCCACTCTGGTTCATGAAACAATTAAAAATTTGCATTTTAAATTTGCGATTCTCATAGGACAGAATAAATGCAGTCATATACAGTAGAATTTGTTTAATTCATCATCATTTAGTTTGTCAATTCATTGACCCGGAGGAATCCATATCTTTTGTATACATTTCTGTTGGTCTAATTCACCATCGCCTAATTCATCTATTTGCTCAATTCGTCGCCTTTTTCTATTCCTTAGAAGCGTTTTGTTCGGTTAATATGTCATTTACAGTTTTGCTTTTGATGTCTAAGCAGCCAGTTTAACACATGTGGGAATTCAAACAAAGGATCTCTATCTACGAATTGTTGCACCCCGCAATTTTTTATCGCATTTGTACACGAGGTGCGAAGGGTGACCCGACCCCCCATTGAGAGAACGTGGAAAGTCTGAAAAGTTTATCAAAAATTTGAAAGGTGTTAGATTAAATGGAGGAGCCTAGACAAAGGAATTACTTGTTGTATTCAACCATAATGCCATAAACTTGTATTTTACTGCAAGTAAAAGCGGTATGTATACGAGTTACTATGATGAAGTATATGAGTTTCTGTGATGGAGTTTTCACCTGTTTGCCCAAATCGTCACTTTTTCTAATCCGCTTCAGGTGACGAATTAGGCACATTCTACGGTACTGTTTTATGTGTTTCTTACAACATTATGCCAGAAAATTGGTACTGTCAATAGTGGTCTTAAGACGCTTGTAGAAAAATACAAGCTTGCCAGTCTTTTGGTGTTAAGTCTATTGTTGAAATTGATCTCTAGTTCAGCTTCTGCAAAAGTAGGCCTATAACTTACATGCACAAAATGGTAAAAAACTTTGTTGTGCCCAGAAAAGTGTTTCAAACATATACCGTAATAAAAGCAAGAGTCTTGCCCCCTAACGGTTTATTTTGCCTTCCAAACCTCAAAACCTGGCTACAGGCTTGCTTTATGCCAGTTTAAACTTTCAAACGTTCTGAACAGTTCTGACTTCTGAGTCTGCAAATGCTAGTGATTGCAGTCCACATATCATTTTGCACTTGGTTAACACAGAATTGTCACCTCCTAGTTGCCACGATTGATAAATCTTTAATTGCTTTTATAACTTGTGTGGTCATAAGAAGTCTCTGCGTTCTTTAATAATAAGTGAAACTGATTAGAATACCAATTGCCAATTGAATGTGCCATACAAATCGCAGCAAACTTCAAAACTGCATATGATTTTTTACTTGATTTTTATTATTTTAATCACTGATTTAAATCAATCAACCCTTACTAGAAATAGCTGAATTTTCATTCAAACTCTTTGCACATATGCAATATGCCTTATTCCAATATATAAGTTCATAATTCCAGTACCAGTGTATGAAATGAAATATTTATTGAAATGCCAATACTGAGAACTGACAGTTTAGTAATTTTATTGACACTCTTGGCATACATGCATGAAATGTTAAAAAGGTATAATAATAACATACCTGTTTCATGAATCAAAAATGTGTTCTAAAACTATGTTTACAGTCAACAGCCTAAAATGCAACTTTCACTTTATGCCAGTCTACACTTTCAATCTTGTGGCATTCCAACAGTTATGACTTCTGAATCAGCAAGGGTTAGTGACTACAGTCAACATGTCTTCTTTGCAGTTAAATCACATCTGTAAGCTCACAGCTGCTATGATTGATAAATCTTCAAGTGGTTTTAACTTGTGTCGTCATGAGAAGTACTCTTTGCCTTCCACATTAATACTGTTTAGGCTATGTGAAGACCTATTATCCATTTCTACCAGTTTTGCGTCAGATAGCAGGGATTGCAGTTATTCGGAGTTCAGATAAATAAGGTCTAACTGTAGTCTATTTTTTCAGACATTCTGACTGAAATTACTTTATTTTTTAGGTCATTTCTAAAAAATTTCATTTAACACCTTGAGAGCCGGCGTACGATATATTCGTACCTAGATTTCGGCCTAAAACCAGCAGTTTTCGGTTGCCTTACCAGCGCCATATAGCTTCACCGCCAATTGCACTAGAGAGCTGTTCAAGGGCTCAAACAGAGCGGCCAGTCTTCTAGTCTGCACTCGAAAAAGATTTTGGTTGGGGGTTGCGGATTTTTGTGAGTGCCGTCATAAATGAAGTAGTTTTAAGGCCATTTTGGCTCATGTTACCTGGCCTAGGGNCTAACTACTACGCCCAAGTATTTTGCTGAAGTTTTTATTTGAAACTAGGCTCGAGTCNGAGTCTTTTGAATCTTTGATCGACTTTTTAGCGTTTCTGGTTCAGAAGTTACGATATAAAATAAACAAATTTATTATCTAAATAGTCAAATATTTTTATTAGATTAGATCATAACTTTNAACCCAAAACCCCAGCAGGTCATCCAAAGTATCAAAAACCTCCGATTGCGGCCTAGTTTCCAGTAAAAACTTCAGCGAAATGCTAGCATCTAATGGTTTGGGCTCAGGACCAGGTGAAGTGGGCCAAGGTGGTCTAAAAGTCCTCCACTTATGACGTCACTAACAAAAAATCTGCAACCCCCAAGCAAAAATTTTTATGAGTGCAGATTAGAGAAGACTTGCCACATCTTTTGAGCCTTTGAACAGCTCTCTACCACTTTCAGCGTCCGAGTTACGCGTGCGCAAAGCCACGTGCCATCCAGTTGTTTTGGCGCGAGAATCCTCATAAGCGGCCGGATGACAAAGTGTTAACATGAAACTGGAGCTTTCAAATATTTTGAAACTCTTCAAACTCACAAAAAAATTGTTGTTTGAATACCACCAACTGCCAACAAAGTAACTTACCAATAATAACAGGATCAGGTTTTTCAAGATATTTTTTCCAATCTTCCACAGTTTTTAATTCTTTTGATGCTGGTCCTGCTTGTTTTGCCATGTAGCTAACAATGCCATCTAACAGACACAAATCATTTAAAATATCTAATTTACAATTTCATGTAAATATTGAGCATGTTTAAAAACGATTACTGAATTTATCTTTGAATAGTTTATCAACTGTGCACAACAGAAAAAACACATTGTACTAAAGAAACATATGAATATTACCTGCTTCTCTTGGACCATTGTAGTCTTGGCTTAGGTCACCACTTCGAAATATTTTTAAAGTGGGATAACCACTGACACCGTATTTACCACAAGTTTCCGTGTTCGCAGTGCAATCAACCTACCACCAAACATACAAAAATGATCCCACAACCATTACTACATGAATGCCAACATGCAAAGCTCACCATGCTACACACACACATGATTGCTAAGTTTAATTCAACAGCAGACCAAAACAATTTTTCCCCAGCTTTTGACCTTTGCTTTAGCCATCAATATTTTAATGACGTTATGCCTTACACACTTTACTACAGTTGAATTCTTTTTGAATTGTCTCTGCAATCACGACCAGTAACTTCACTTTGTTGCAACATACTACCTAAATTGGGACTATCGCATCTGTGGCTTGCATAATGCATCACTCTAGTTTTGTAAGTGGTTTGTGATTTTTGAGTCACAAAATGTGCAGTTCAGTTTCTAGTCAGAAAATATATATACAGGTTTAAACAACAGTAACAACTATAACATTTCTTGTTTTACTTAATTCTATTAAAAATAATAATGGTTTTGCATGCTAAAATTATTATCCTTCTATAATGTTCATGACAGCAATGCAAGTATATTAAACAATGTGCTACATCTCCAATGAGATGTTTGATCTAAGTAGTTTTCTTCACTTGGCAGGCATGAAGTTATGATATGGTCCAGTATATATTTCAGAGTGATGTCCATTCTAACCAAGTGTTCAACTTCAAAAGATCTTTAACACAGTATTTAAAACTATGTCGCTTTAGGCACTTTTCTTGCTAAGCTGTATCTGTCATGTAATGATTTTCTTAAGCCATATCACAAACACCTTGTATATTGACACATTATTTTTGTCCAAAATAATACTACACCACTTTACATTCAGTTGCCAATAAGCTACATCTTGGAGACATTGTGTTTATGGAAGGCTTGAATCAAACAGCAGAAATAAGATTACTATCTTACTTTCAGTGAGGCAACAATTCAAGAGTTGGGGATAAAAACCTGGCATGCCTGATTGGGAATACAAGCATTTGAGACAGAAGTCCTGCTGAGGTGTTTTGTTTGCTAACACATTTGTCAATTTTTCTGAGACATTTTGGTCACTTGTACCATAGTAGTATTGAAACTCACCACAACACTAATCAGCACTCCAAATTTCTGACCAAATCGACTGACTTTTTTTCAATCAATTAACACCTTTGTCGCCATGTATGAAATATTCGCACTTTTATATCAGGCATTGAACCGCTACTTTCGTACCACTTTGCAACCTCATAACTCTGCAGTCAATTGTGCAAGAGAGCTGTTCAATCCCTCAACTCAAGAGTCTTAGTTTGCAATAAAAAAAAATAATTTAACTCTTTGGCATCAGCTAAGATTCGGGGATTTTTGGAAAAAAACCTGCCTAAACGCACGTGGCTTTGCGTGGGAATTTCTCCGGTCCGGTATGCTGTACAGACCAGGTAAAAGTCTCAAAAGACGTGGCATGTCTTCTAATTTGCACTCGAAAAAAGTTTTTGCTTGGGGAGTGCGTTTTTTTTGTGGAGGACTTTTAGGCCACCTTGGCCCACTTCACCTGGTCCTGGGCCCAAACTGTTAGATGGTAGCATTTCGCTGAAGTATTTACTGAAAGCTAGGCTGCAATCTGAGTTTTTTGATACTTTGGATGACCTGCTTGGGTTTCAAGTTCAAAAGTTATGATATAAACTAATAAAAATATTTGACTAATTAGCTAATTGATTTATTTTATATCATAACTTTTGAACCAGAAACGCTAGAAAGTCGATCAAAGGCTCAAAGGACTCAGACTCGAGTTTAGTTTCAAATAAGAACTTCAGCAAAATACTTTGGCATAGCAGTTAAGCCCTAGGCCAGGTAACATGAGCCAAAATAGCCTCAAAACTTCTTCATTTATGACGGCACTCATAAAAATCCGCAATCCCCAACCAAAAAATTTATTTTCTAGTGCAGACTAAAAGCCTGTCCGATTCGTTTGAGACCTTGAACAGCTCTCTAGAGCAATCGGCAGGGGAGCTATATGGCATTGGTAAGGCAACTGACAACTGCTAGTTTTAGGCCGAAATCAAAGTACGAATATATCATACCCCGGCTCTCAAAGTGTTAAGTTTTGGGTTTCATTTTTTTTGTGGGTGACATCACAATTGGAGTAGGTTTAGGCCTTAAAGGATGAGGTTATATCAGGCCCTGAGCCCCAAATTCCTCACTCAAACAGTTTAAAATTGTGTAAGTCATAGTTTCACATGTACTTTTAAAGCATTTTTCATTGTTTAGCACTTTACATAGCAGTAAGTTCATCATGCAAAATACCCCAGCCCACAGGACTCCAGGGCAGCAAAAGAAGCCTGAAGTATTTGATGTTATCAGGTTTATGAAAAATTGATCTGATAGAAACAACTACCGTATTTTTTGGAACCATAAGGCGCACTTAAAATCCTTTAATTTGTTCGAAATTCGAAAGTGTGCTTAATGTATGAATCTGGTTGTGCTTTCTCATCTTGGACCAATTTTATGTGGTAAACAGTGCTATTTATTTCATTACTAGTTATGATTTTTTTGTAAACAGACCATCGTGTTGCATAATAAACCAACTACAATTNCAATAAGCAGCAAATGTGGTTCGAAGCTAGTACATACCACAGATCCTATTACTCCATGGGGCTCCAGACTACATTGGTGCATACCGAATCAAACACACACACAACTTTTATTTTACTCTATTCGTGTCTAGCNGATTAGGCATGTGTGGTAGATTAAACTCCCTTGNATGTAAAGACAAATTAAACTTCCAGTGGNNACTCTGGCACTCGGGAGTTTTTATGAAAGAGTTTAATACAATTTGACTTACCAAGTTTTGCTTCATTTAATGCNCCTTATGCATGAAAAAAAACAGCTAGCATTCAATTTTTGCTGCTTTGCCTTATGGTCCTGAAAATATGGTACGCAGAAATGAAAATCAGTGAAGAAATGACGTTAAGTAGCACTTTCACATATCTAAAGATGTGATCTTGGTTGGAGAAGCTTTGATAAAACTACCAATCCATATTAGGCATACATTTTGCAGGCTAATGAACTAACTGACATCCACCTGCATTCCTTTTGCCGGCAAAATTGCCACCATCCACACCACGTCTAAACACTTTCAGGGAAGGGTATCCTTTTACATTCAAGTCTTTGCACAATGTTCCACTAGCTGAGCAGTCAACCTAACAAGACCAATTCATGCAATTTATACCTGCATGACGTGGCCCTTTATATCTAGAAGGACTTTCTCCATATCTGAATATCATTAAAGTAGGATAACCCTTGACATTTAGTTTCTCGCAGGTCTTCTTATTGGCAACACAGTTTATCTTTAAATTAAACATACAAGATTTCCACTCAATGCTTAGCCACATTTTAAATCTTGCTACATCACTGAATACCACATCTTATTATAAAGCAAGTCAAAAATTACATCTGACCAAACCTAATAATTTCAATTAAAAGAATATATAGCACTTTGATGTTATTTATAACACTTTCAAATACAATGACTGCAACCTCTTTACAAAAATTAGCATAAAGTGATAAATCATCGCATCACATTCACAACTCACACAAAGTATAATCTGAAAAGTAGGAAAATTTGAACAAAAAATGACCTACTCCATACATTTTAAAAATCATTTTCTATTCTTTTGCAATACCTTTAACACTAAATTAAAAATGTTCAATACCATTACTTTTGTAAATTTTTTGAAATTCTTAATCATTTAAGCTCCATTTTGCACATTTCATAATACTGCATAAATAATGAACTGCTTTGTCAACAGCAAAATTCTGCTTAGAAGCTTCAAATCTCTTCTCCATTTAGAATTTCCGTACTTTTTCAATATTTGGTACATATTTTGGCCAATTTCAATACTTTTTCAAGGTCTTGAAAATTCAATACTTTTTCAATATTGCATGGGAACCCTGACTGTAACCATGTCCAAAACAAAATGATACCAACTCCTTTTTGCTGGTAGGGTACTTCACTACATCCTAACACAGGGGTGGGCTAATAGTGTCCTGCAGGCCACATGTGGTCCGCCACAGCATTTTTAGTGGCCTGCAAAAGCATTCAGGAAATTCTTCAAATCTGAAGTATCCTCCAACTCATCACAGTTAACATTAGCGCCGGGTCTAACTTCAACTGAGGTTTACTTCTATTTCTATTGAAAGGTTCAAGGTATGGCCCTCCACTAAACGTGGTCTTCTTAAAGTGGCCGAGCCACTTTAATTACCCACCGCTGTCCTAACGTATATTCAAAATGTTGGAGTCACCAGGTACTATTGTGTACTTTGAGCAGCCTTGTATTTAACTACCGAAGTTACTTACTGTTTGGCTCTGATAACAAACATTTTTGTACATAATTTTATGGGACCAATTCATCACCTTGCCTTATGCCTTGCGAAATTTCGCATCTTTGAACTAGTGAAATGCAGCCCATATTTTATTATTTAAATTAAGTATGCTGGGTACCTAAAAGAAAGACTAGGGCAGACATCCAAGGCACATGGTATTCAATCACATGAGCAGCAAGCATAACACAAAGAAATAATCAAATTTTCTCCACCTTTTCTACTAACTTGTGCACCAAATCTATGTAATGTTTCTGGTAATTCAAAGGAAGTAATTAATGATTTACTCATCTTTAATCTAAAATGTGTTATTTAAAAAACAAATGTCATAAAGACCGCAAAGAAACAAACTTCAAAGCATTACAGACCTCTGCCAACTATACAGAAGACCAAGAGCAAAATGGCTTATCAGTTTTTTTCAAATGTGTTTTAGGGACGCAATTTGGGCCCCTAGAATCAGAGATTTCGGGTCCCTATGGTCCATACCAGGTACCTAACATTTATTTTAAAAAAACTGGCTTATTGTTAATTTTTAAATTTCTGAAGGACTCCTTGCACAGAAAGGTGAACACAAGTAAAGTTTAAGCAAATTGACAAAATGTTTTAAGCACTGCATCAATTACAGTCAGCCAAGTTCACAACAGGCATTGTAACATATAAACAGAAGGTACATCACTACGTTCACTGTAAATATCGTCACATATTAACATAACAGGACATTGATTTCGCATATTGCTACAATCTATTAGCTTTGTGCTGATGAACATACCTTAGCCAAAGGAACAGGTGGATCATTATTTTTCAACTTAGTGGCTGCTTTTTCATACTCAGGAGCAAGTCTTTTGCAATGTCCACACCTACAATCACATGTGGCACATAATCATTAAAATAACACAACAGTAAATACTTCATTAAATTTCAAGAACTTGTACAACAATTTCATGCAATATTTCTTGAATATCTTTTGTGTAAGAAAGCAGCAATATGAATGTGATTATATTTATCCCCTCCATTTAAGCATATTCATTTAATGTCAGTTGTTACACTACAATATTACTTTTTCTTGAATAGGGCAAATTACCTCAACCTTATGTTAAATTTTTGGAAGGGTTTCTATTGTCATCAGAAATGGTCATGCAACAAGGATGAAATGCTTGGATGAGCACATCGTCCTTGTCAGATGATATAGAACTTTAACCCTCCTTTAAGCCCAACCCTAAACATAAACCGTTCACCATAAACCCTTAACCATAAAACCTGAACCCAAACACCATAAACCAGTGGTTCTCAAAGTGCTCAATATTGATCCCCAGGGGTCAATTGGACCATCTTAGGGGTCGATAAATAGTCAGGGTTGAATGGGGATCACTGAATGGCCAGGGGTCATCGAATAACTGCTGGGGTCTACTGGAGCAATCAGGCCTCCAACTCAAAATTATTGTTGATCGGGCAAAATTATTGTTAATTTTATGATGCATTTCAAATAAAAAGTACTCGAATTTATTTTGACACATAGGCTACTTTCCTTGTATTAGTAACTGTTGGGCTAGGCCATAGGGCCTACAGAAAATTTTATACTTTAATTGGGGGTCAACGTGCAGAAAAGTTTGAGAACCACTGCCCTAAACCAAAGAAGTCATAGAAACTTTCAAAAGTACATAAATAGCACTCCAATGAAAGCAGCATTGGTGAGCGCCGAACCGACAACCACTCGCACCCCCTCGACCACAGTGCAAGTGTTATATCTGGAGAAAAGTGAATGCGGTTCTGCACAGGTTTGATCGGCATGATATATCCAGCAAGGCTTCAACTGCTGACAACACAATAACCACTACCTAAATTTTTTAACCTGAAAAACTCGTGGTTGAATACTATAATTACTTTCTTCCTAAAAGTGGGCACATATAAAAATGATTACTCAGATTTTAAATTAATTGAATTAAGAATAAGTATGACTTACAATAACCACCTTTATTTACATAAAATTATTGATTTACAGTGAAAATAAATTAACCATCCATGACTTTTAAGCCGAAAAATGCAGGTCAAAGGAAATTGGATTGAGTTTCTTTCAAAATAAATTTCATTGGTTGTTACTTTTAAAATGAGGGTGTATGTTTTCTTTTTTCCAATATCATCTTTTTACTAATTGGTAGATTTACATTAATATGCCTGCACAATCATAGGCAGCTTTTCCTATAACAACGATCTCCAAAAGAAAGTTATGTGATCTGGCAAAAATGAAAAAAGCTATATATTGGCATAATCAAATTCAAAGCATTCAGTATTCCAGGTTTTCTTAAGGTGTTTTATGGAAAGCCCTAGAATCTGAGAAAATG
>JGI24022J15233_10006454_pt1 | contig 12705 bp, 4 predicted proteins | sample Ectturendosymbi2_FD_15233 | JGI IMG/M metagenome (IMG submission 15233)
CTGGCTTGCCACCATTTAAGCATTCACTTGAAAGTAGCCGCGTCGTCCAAAACGCACGGCATGCCGTGATAGACGCCCGCAAACCATTCGCCACTCTCCAAAGCGAGTGTATGGTGAAAAGAGAAAACTTATTTTTATTTCCAACAGCGCAAACGTTCACCCCACTGAACGAACTTACCTTACAAAAATGTTTGTGGTTTGCAGATTGTGGAAGATGACCTGGAAAGTTTATCAGGCAAACGAGGTAAGTTTGTAAGTTGAACCTACTCTTGCAAGTATAAACAAACTGTTTGAGAAGCACGGCGTAGGTTTCGGTAAAAATCTAATCAATTTGCAAAGTAGAGCTTGAAACCAAAGGTAAATGGTTTGCGTTATGTTGACAACTCTTTAAAGATATCGAAACTTTGTTTTGAACCATGTTTAGTCTTAGAAAGACTGAGCAACGAGACAACATTCCACGAGACAATGAAGAAATTGAAGCAAGTTCACAAGAATACTTTTCGACCAGCAGCACATTTAACTCACAGGGATCACCACGGACACCAAAGTATGGAAGACAGAAGAAAAATCGAAAGATTTGAGAATATTTAGATGTGTTATGAAAGTAAACGTTTCATTCCAAGAAAAACAAGAAATTGCCAAATTAGGTTAATTTTGTAAGTCAAATAATTTATATGAAAAATTCTGCTGAAGCAATATAAATAATGTCACTAAATCTTTCAAGGACGGCACACCAGCGGGTCCTGGCAATATGTACGAGGAGGAGGATCAACATTTGCACAAGGAAAACTGGCTTACTATCATCAAAAAGATGTTTTAAAAATTTCGAAAGATGGAAGTTATAACATCCATGTTCAAACAACTTTCAGGGGGACAATTAAGAGACTACCCAGGTGATCTAACGTTTTTCACCTTATCTAGACGAGAATAAATGCATAAGTATGCTATGCAACGGCGAGTAAATATGTGACTCTTAAAACACGTAAATTTAAATAAAAAATGGAAAGCAAAAGGTTTGCATCAATGATTCCCAACGTGAGACAATTTTGAGGGGTAAAGTTGGGAATGAACCTAATGGCGGATTTTTGTTGACCGGTAAAAATGACTGTAGTGAAAAGTCAGAAAGTTATGGGAGGGATATGACGTCCCACTAGGGACATCACGATGATGTATATGTGTGAGGCATGGCCTTACATGGCCAATTATGCGAGACATGGCCAAATCAAATTGGGAAACTCTGGTTTGCACCGTTGAATAAACCACACCGCATATTTTCATTTAGTTTTCAGTTTTTCAAAATCTCTTGCAGGGAGGCAACGATATCTCACAAAGTCCTCCTGAGACATCACACTGCAGGAAACAAGAAGTTACTAATGGAAAACACTAAACAGCTGAGTAGTGAAAACTGTCAAACCAGTTGTTTTCACACTCTAAGTTCAAGCTCTGTTCAAAGATTGAGTGCCAAAGATGAACTAGAAGTTCATATAATTAAGCCCGATGACATGAGGATTGCAACAGATGGAAGCAAAACGTATTTTGATGTGGTGATGACGTGAAGAATGAGCGAAAACACGTGCGAAAGAACTTGTGATTTATTCACTGCAAAATTTCTATGCAAATTCCTTGGCTGTTTGCTTTTTTTTATCAATCAGTGAGATGTGCGTCTTTACTTGTTTGTAGAATCCTAAAGTTAACATTTTGTATTTCGACCAAATGGGGAATTTAACAACCTATTCCAGAGAAACAACTGGTGCACAGTACACTGTTTTAACAAACTCATTATTATCCTTAATTGCAAAACACAAGCAGTCCAACTCGTTTTTGGGCAAGATCAGACAAAACATAGAGATTTTTTAACTGCAGTGGAAAACATTTTCATATACATGAATAATGCAAATAATCCAAGATATTTTGTTAACGCAAATTCGTACAAAGACGCTTACTTACACATAAAAAAGAGAATAGGCATTATGGAGCCCGGCCTTTTGCAACAAAAAAATATCTGATAGTATTTCGATTACTTTATAGTATCTAAAAAGGTTTTGGGAACTGACATAAATGGCTGAAACTTGGTTTCCGACAGCCAGCTAATTTTTTATATAAATGCATCAAAGCACGGTACTTACCAAATAATTTTTCGTTATCGCAACAGAATAGCTTGCATGGCCTTTAAGCAATATTTTATAAAATATGCATAGTGGTAGTTAGTGCAAGTAAAGTTGACATCGTACAAGAAAAACTTTAATACTCCATTCAACAGTTTGTACAAATTGACAGTGACGGTCCTGATATTACTTGACAATTTACGATATGTTGAATATCTGCACGTTAGTTGGTGTTTGTTTTGTTTTTGTATTGCCAAATCCCATCTACTAACTCCATTTTTCTGAGAATTCGTAGTGAACAAATGTTTTTCTGTGTCTTGTCTACAACTGCTTATCCATGTGATATGGAATGGCATTGTGAGATAAACAAATAAATGTTGGTTAAAATGTTTATATGAAAGACTTGCAGTATACAGAAAGAGTAGTTTTAGGAGAAGCTCACACACCTGGTTAGCACATTTTTGAGTAAGCATTGCCTATCTAAACCAAACTTTAAATTGTTTGAGAAAATCTTGCCAGGACTTGAAAAAGATTTGGTCAGAAACATCTTTGCTTAATATTTTAAATCAATGCAGCGCATTTCTCTACGACTGAGAACAAGAGATATTTGAAACGTTTTGTAGTAATGAACTGCGGTTTTGTTGCTCGGTATGAGGTGCTTTTGACATGAATGTCCATATCGCGCGGTACCTGTAGTCAAGTTTAAACACCGTAATCTGAGCGTATCCCCTTCTGTATTCAAACATTCGCAGCATTCACCCCTTCTTAATTGTTGTGAGGCTTGAGAGGAACTAACCAATAGAGGTTGCCTAGAGAGGAACTAACATTCTTTGTCAATAGAATGCGTGAAGTCCCGCTTTTCAATGCGCAAAAGTGCGCATTTGAAGAAAACTACATTGCGCCGCAGGTGTTTTCTGAAACAACAAAGCTTTGCAAGCAAGATTAACGAGCAGATGTTGCAACACGTGGTGGTCCCACACAAAATGCTTGCTCATTACCTGAATAAGGTAAGAATAATCTTTAAGTGAATGTAGCACTTGTCCCAAAAACAACCCTCTAACGCGGTTACATTTTACGGCAATCCTTGTGATTAAATATAATTTTCAATTCTGCCTGGCATCATGGCGAAAAACAAAGATTTTTTAATTTTACTTTAACCTTAATGTCCTGCTTTCACTATGCAATTTTACTCCGTATAGCACTCCAAGTCTATTATACAAATTCCAGTAGCATTTTTAAGTGGTGTTGATTCCAAAAAGAAACCTCGGTCAGGTAGGAATATGCCCGGCCTCCCTGCTGCGGTTGCATGATCAGGGCCTGCATGAAGCTTTCCGTAAGCTAAAATGAGAAGTCAAATTCGTGTTCACAGCAATCGAAATCCGACAATTTTTTTTCAACAAAAGTATCCGCAAAAGCAATTGCAGCCATGGTCGTCGGAAGAGGTATGCAGGGGAGCCATTCCCCCTGGGTTTTGAAAGTTGATATTTTCCTGTTAATTTTTTAGTACAAAAATGTTTTTATTAATTTTGAGTTGGTAAAATGAAATTTCACCACTGTTTCCCCTATGGAAAAATGCTTTTGTCCACCAAATGGAAAAATCTACTATCCCCCCCTTGGAGAAAATACTTCTGACGCCCATGATTGCAGCTACTGTTTTTGAGTTCACTCTCTGTTGTGTAACACAAAAAAGACCAATCTTTTTTTGCTTAAGTCACAACTAGCAGAATTCTGTCAGGTCCATGTGCATGTTCAACTTGAAACATCTGGCATTCCTTAACTGCGTCAAAAACAAGCAAAAAACTGGTACACCAAACCTTTCTACACTGACTTGCGCTACATAGCGATATGCGTTAGTTTAGCCAACTTCATCAGGTGGAAAATTCGATTTGACCGCGTCACTTGACATCGGCTTTTTGTGAACTCCCGGTAAGTCTGTACAGGTCACCACCACATGTTCTGGATGACAAACCAACAACACCAGCGCAAAAGAGAAAAATGCACACAGTATTAACCAAGTTATGCAATATCCATTGAAAGACCTTTTTGGTGAGTTAACAAGCATTTTTGATAACCCTGTACAGTAGTTTTATGTAATGAGGGCAGGCTCATACGAGTCACATTTCTGTTTCTTTCGTTAAGAGTTGCTGAGTGTTGCAGCAATAACTTGAACTGTTAGGACAGGAGTCGAGTAGAGGAAATAACGAATTGTATTGAGAGAGCACTAATTTCAGAAATTATTTCTTGCAGTTTTTGAGATGGCAATGGCCGAACCGTCGCCAGTGACAAAATCGGAACTGATTTATGGTATTTCATGTTTGGGGGGGATTGGAGTTTTGTTTGGGGGGGATAAGTCCCCAAAAGCTTGTCCGTAGCGACGGAACTGGGCAATGGCAAGATTAATATCAACCCTAGATTTTAAGAGGATAATATAACATAACCAAATCAGTGCATACGAAGCTGTGAAGCTAAACAGGAATACTGTTTTCAGCTATAATCGTGCTGGGCCGTTCTTTGCATGTTTCCCAAAACACAAATGTGCTCTTCAAACAAACTCGAAGTCAAGATTCTTTCAATGTAACACAATTGTGACAAATCGCTCTTGCAAGCAACAAGCTGTTATAGCCTCCTGGCTGATTGACAAGCTGTTAAAGTTGGTATTGTCCTCTTGCCAAGTGTACGACGTGGCATAAGCAGTCCCATTGCCACGGGGGCTTTTGGGGGCTAAGCCCCCACACAAAGTTTCAAGCCCCCCGAAATGAAATATGCGATGCTAGAAACCAGTGAATTTTTATCAATCCGAATTCTGCTCTGCCCTGTAATGAGGGAACAGAGCAGTACATGCCGCTGTTACCTAAAATAACATCGTCTGATCGTTTTCGGTAAGTATGTGATGTAATAAACATAATTGAGGCTTGAGCGCAAAGCGTCAGCCTTCACTGCTTCGAGTATTTACCATGAAGTTTTTGCTTAAATGTTTGGTGTCCGATATGTCAGCCCGAAATTCAAAATAAAATGATAGCAAGCATGACCAGTTTGGCTACTGAAGAAATCGTAGAAGAGGTTGGAGAAAATTGGTACATGACTGGTATACGACGTAGACTGTACAGCACTTGATTTAATAGATATTGCCCACATACATGGGCGTTGGGAAGATTTTTCCAAGGGGATAACAGTGGATTTTTCCAGGGGTAGCCAAAATGTATTTTCCAGAGGAGGCCAAAAGTGGTGAAATTTCAGTTTACCAACTCGAAACTAAGAAAACACCTTTATGTGCTAAAAATTTAGGAAAATGTTAAATTTCGAAATCCAGGGGACAAGACCCCTTGTCCTCCCCCTTCCGACGCCCATGCCCGCGTATTATGAATGTTTTCCACAATGAAGAAGATATTTTGACATTGTGGAATACAACATTTACTCCTGAGATTGTGCAAGAAGTAACTGCCACTCAAATAGGAAGCGTGCATCTAACAGACAACTGACGGATTTCGTGTGTATATGTATGGGCAGCAAGAACCAGACGAAAAAGTAAAATCAGAACTGTTGTTTCAAAAGACAGTGTTGTTGACGTTGTGCTGAATGAGACGAATTATCGCTTTTTTGATTGCAGCAGTGATGTTGTGCGCGCTGTCTGCCTTGAAACCAGAAAATAAGGACATGTTTCTCGTACCTGCAAAAATTGCATTTGTTGAGGAGTTTGCTGTGGCTCGATCTTTTTCACTGAAGCAACTAACGGACCCATCCATTTTATGTCAACACGAAAATTGGGCGGCAGAAAATATTTTAAAAGGTTTTTGCTGAAGCCTTGAAGCAACGCCAAGCGTCAGGCGTTGCTGCAGCTTTTCAACTTGCAGCGTCCTTTGGAGCATCTATAGAGCGACATGCGAGAGATAGTTCTCAACATTCAAAAATGTTTTTCGGACCACAGGTAGAGCATGCTTCATTATCGTAAAGCCAGCGTCATGCAGCTTGCCTTTGAAAAAGATCTTACCAACAAATTTAAAAGCGTGTAGTTTGTGAAACATACAGTACGTGAAACAAGTCCAGCAAGGGTTTTCACTTTGTCTTTTTACTTTACAAAGTTCATGACGTAAAAAATGAATTAACTTGCTATTTCCTGTTCTTTTGATTCTACTGAATCAGAGCCTTATCCTTTTATGAAAAATTTTGTGCTTAATAACATCTTGAAGTGATACTTAACGCCAGTAGTAATACAGTGCATTTCAGTTACTAAACAAAGTGCACTAAATTGCCGTAGAGGTTAATGTAAATTTTCCTAATGTCAAGCCCCCCTGCACAAACGTAAAGCCACCATTGAAGATTGTCTGGCAACGGTTCTGGGCAGCGGTACTGAAAAACACTGCATTTGTTTTAATCTATTCACGACGAGCTTTTCAGGGCGATCGTGTAACTCTGTATGGCCTTCTACAAAGCCTCTAGAATGGATGAATAAGGCTTGCGTAGCTCTGATGTTTACCACTTGTTCCGACCTCGAGTTCGAATACGTGAGGTCAACCGTGCACATGGATATGGATGACTTGCTTGCAAACTGAACATGGCGTAAACACGTGCTGCAAAGCGCTTGAGAATATGAAAGCGCTTGAAAGTGTTTTGAGACTCAAACCCCAACGCAAGCGAAATCTAAGTATCAGAAAATCACCTTGAAATTTTGCTTAATTTTTTCAACAAAAATTTAGCTTGTCCTTTTACTTGCTAATTATGGTGACAGAAATCCTGTGACATTTACAGGATTGTCAATTTTGTTTTTATTCATTTATTTCTAAAAGACAGAATGAATACTACTGTTGCTCCCTCTGCAAAAGTAAAATTGGCGTCGTCATACCTAATATTGGTAACTACAGGTTCGTTTCTCCTGTAAAAAAATTTAACTATTACATCCTGTCAGATTTGGAGCAATAACATGACTTCAGTTTAATAAAAATTAAAAAACTTTCAAATCTTTAAACTGAATTAGAATCACACAAAAACAAAAAGTCGACTACATTCCATGAGAATGTGTAATTAATTACATTCAGTGTAACGAATAGTTGCAACTGATCCAACCCTCACTTATACATCATACAAATCACACGCACAGCACATCTGGGTCATTTCGCCGTTGACTCGCAAAACTGCAACAGGTTACATAGAAAGTGTTTCGCAGCTGCTTTTGTTCATGTATTTTCTCGAGCTCTATGATTTTGCTGAGAGCAAAATGTAATTGCAATTAGGTTGATAATTTTAGAAAATTACAATTACCTCTAAAACAAGCAGTTTCGATAGCATTAAAATTACAATTAGATGGAAATTGGACGCGTACTAATTCTTTTAATGTTCAATCTTATGCTCAGCGGAAAACCGTGAGCGGTTGCGGAAGAAGTTCTTTAACGAACGAAATTATCTACAGGTCCTGTTACCAGTTTGAATATTTCATGATACATGAGAGTAACACAAACAGTTTTCTGTGGCTCAAACCAGATTTAAAAACACTGTTCTAAATGACTTACGGTTGTGGAAGAAGGTGCGGAGAGCTGTGTCGTTTTACTGATTAAATAGTTAGCTAAATAAGCTTGTGGTCAGACGTCTGCCTGCAATCGCTGGTTGTTTGCTTCCCGCTTTAAAAGGGAATGTGTGTATTTTTCATTGCAGACATGCTCTGCTGGTCTGCCGTCACTTACTCTCAAATCCACAGAACAGAAAAACGCGAGATAGGCCAACACATACAGGTAGTTGTTTTCGTGAACAAGCTATTGCCGCTAGTTTGATTGCAAGATTTAATCAAGCGTTGCGTGAGGATTTCACATCAGCTCACTGTCAGCCACCTGCAACAAAGAAATGCTCAGCGGCAAGAAACTCTTGTAAGACTGGTGTTAGCTCAGTAAGCTTTAGCTATCCACTAACACGTTGCTTAACTAAGTTGAGTGCTTTTTGGAACAAAAAACAGTTTTGTTTTTGAAGCAAATTATTTTACCCGATCCGTGATTCCTGACCCGACTCACTAATGTTGTCAATACGCACTTAAATCCTGATCCTGTCCATGTTCATCTGTAATAACTTCACTGTAATTCACTCGAAAAAACATTTTATTCCATTTGAAAAGATTGGAAGTGGCTTGTGCTGCTGGGGTATAGATCCATGAGCAACTTGGAACTGTAATTTTGGAACTGGAACTTTTGGATTATAACGTAACAGTAAAGGTTCAGAATACGTGTTACGAGTTCCCGCCAAACCAATACAGCATTTAAGGGTAGAGAACTTCCAACCTTTAGGCCGGATACGGCATAGGTAGTGTACCAGTCCGGCTTAACGCACTCCTAGCAGAGCTGGCCGACTGGTGGAGTCACATTTCAGACTGCGGCTCCGCTCCTGTTCCAAAATTTTTGAATCCGGTTTTGGGTCCGAAATTTTTCGAATTTCATCCGACTTCTGTTCAAACTCCGGTGTCAAGCGAAACCGCTGACTTGCGAATTTTCTGACTTCACGCCATGTGCGCATGCATAGAGTAATATTCTGCATATCAAATACGCTGAGAAAACTGATGATTAGGGCTTAGAGTTTGGTGTTTAGGTGTGTCGGGTTAGGGCTTGGATTAGAGTTAGAAAAAGAAAAATAACTGAGGTCCAAGAATAAGTACAATATTTTTCAGTGGTTATATTTATTCCCGTACTGTAGCTTGTTGTGGGTATCTGACGTCTAACCAAAAAGTTTTGATTTACACAACACACATCAAAAAGTTAATCGCCAAACTTTATTCCTTTACTCTGAGAAGAAAAATAACTGAAAAAAATAATAGGCCAGAAATTTCGCAGAGTTCAGAAATTTCGCTTGACACCGGCAACCTAGATGCAACAAAATTCAGCAATGTTTGCACTTAAACAATGACATTTGTAAAGACTCCTACTATTACCGAAAACAAAAAGTCACTCCGGATCCTGGTTCAGTTTTTCACAAATTTTATGCTCCGGCCCTGGGTCCTAAAAAAACGTAGAATCCTGCCGGAGTTGACTCCGGGCTCCGGCACGCCTGATCCGTGGCCACCTCTGTCTCCTAATTACTTATTATCGCAACCGGCCTAATTGTACTTGCTAGTTGCTACGGCGCCAAACCAAGAAAAAGGCTTCCATTAACGCTGTGTATGATTTCTTTTGTTTTTGTTCCTTTGCACATCCTTCTATGCAGTCACAGTGTGTTTATACAATCCTGAGATCCTGTTTCTTTTCCAACCTTAATGTTACTTTATGTTGCCATGATGCTGCTCGTGCATATTACAGCAGAACGACTCAGAATCCCGCCTGGGGATTTTGTGCGCGGGCGGTAGCAGGGAGGCTTGTACGTTGTAACAATTTTTCCCCATGCATTTTCCTTGTCATTATACTTTAATAGTCATTAAGCATATACTGTCTACACCGTATTAATTATGCTTTAAACATTGTCTGGACCTTTTTTAAAGTTGGGAAAATAACTAAAATCAATAATTTCCCTTGCTAGACTGCACCATTTCGCAATACAAAGATCAACCTTTGTACTTATATCGGGCCAACCAGCATGGTTTGTCTCTAGAGACTGTGATAATGAGAGAACCTTGTATTGGTGAGTCCTGGAGTGAGAGAACCTGTTCTTAATAAATTTGAATCCCACCACTAGACAGAAGGGGCCTTTCCTCCCTGGATTTTGAAATTTGATATATTGCTGTTGACGTTTTAGCAGAAAACGTTTTTCTCCTAGTTACGGAGTTGGTGAAATGAAGTTTTCCACTGTTGGTCCTCCCTGGAAAAAATCCCTCCGACGCCCGTGGAATGAGTAAAAACACGCCACAGGCCTTTAATTTGTGAGTTGAGAGAGGGAGAATCCAGTCTGGGCGCATTTTCACTTTAATCCAGTGGTTCTCAACCACTGTTCTGAGAGCCGCATGTGGCTCCCAAGCACCCTTTGTACGGCCCTCAGCAGCCTTTCAATAAAACCTCTAATATTCTGTATAACAGACTGTAACAGACTTCGTTCTGCAATAAAACAAACTGTGTCAATTGGCTCGTGTTAATTTTTTTAGCGCGGCTCTCTAACAAAGTTGTAGATCTGGATTTGGCTCCTTTCAGCGAAAAGGTTGGGAACTACTGCTTTAGTCGGTAATTTCACTATGTGTTGTTGACCATCTCCACTGTGTTCTTGCGAAGCGGCATCAAAAAAATATGTCGGTATCTCAATTACTGACAATATGCACAGCGGTATCTTGAGATGGAACGAACTTTGTCCGCTTATCCCACACGGCATTTGGCATTGGTCTGATCCGTATGCGAGTTGTAGATGAAGTATGTGTGTAAGTGTTCAGTCAAGCGTTAAGACTGCGTAAGCAATAGCGTTTGTGACTTTAACATTATCCAGTGCGCTTAACCCAAACGATCTCCAAAACAATGTTCTACACCTACAGGCTACCTGTTTCTTTGGAAAAATGCATTACGCAGCTGGTGTGCCTACCGTGCATGTTTTCAATGAACTTCGTGTCTCACCAATCACCATACAGTGAACTGAAATAACTCGTCTTTAAAAATCTTGTTTATTCTGGCCTAGTGTGCCGTCTTGACCCACTGAAGTGGTCTGGTAGTCCTAAAGGGTTGCCAACACCTGTTGTATATCATATACAGCGCTTTACCAGAGAAGGGCGAACAATGGAAGAGCATTACAGCATTCATATTGCATTCTGAAGGTTTTCGCGGATCCAAGAAACGCTTTGCAGCCCCCTTGTTCAGAACCACAGTTTCATATAGTTGCAACTAACAAAAACATTTTCGTTTATCTTTTGACCTTGTTTAAAAATGAAAACAGCAAGAAAGGCAAAGAGCTAAGGAACAAAGGATTTTTGATTTTTTACCTAGATATGTAAGCGAAGAAAAAATAATTGCAACAACTTATGGTTTGCCAAACAACCTTAATTGAAGGAGAGTGAAAGATACTGTTGAAAGACTTCTAGAGATGCAGCCAACGATGCATGGTAAACAACTTGTTTGTCATATATTAAAACTATCCACCAAATATCAGTCGATTGTGTGAAATCTTTTCTCCGAACAGGCGACTCTCTTTTTAGCTGCTTCTGGTCAAACCTGTGCTTTCTGCACCTATTGAAGCGATTAGCAGAAAGAGTTTTCTATTTATCGTCTCATTTTCAAAAAGTCTTTTTCAATTGTGTCTCTTGAAAGTTTCAAGGTTTACTTTAAGGTTGTACAAGTACGAATTCTTTCTGTTGTGTGATTAAGTGCGAAGCTGAAATTTTTACAACAGTATACACACAATAGCCAGTGGAAGTAAAGTGGGCCGGGACAAAAATACCTCATGTAAAAATAGTTTCCAGCTGCTTTTAATGGTTTATGTTGCATGTAAATCAGTATTGAAAAGTTTCTCTTGATGCTGATTGCATTATTTGAAAGAATCGCAGTACAAAACAACGTAGTTTCAGCATGTATCAACGCAACTACCGGTCAAGAGCATTGCAGTCATGGATTGAAAACATGGATTGAATAGACCTTTGTTAAGCTTTTTATTTGTACGTAAAGTCCCTTATGCTATAGTATTAAATCTGACTTATACAAATACTTTTTGCTTCAATCTATATGATTTGTACAATTCTCCATTGTGCATCTATGAAACAGATGTCCCCGGGTGAAACCAAGAGGGGTTTTCATGGTTGTATTTTTGTAACACGATGCTCGAAAACTACTTTGTCAAAGGTGGCGAAATGTCGTACATTGTGTTCCCATCGTCTTAGTCGAATAACAGCGTTATATTGTGTTACAGTCTCCGTAACCAAACACTCGAAGCTTCAAAATCTATTTGTACGAGTTCTGTGGTGGTTGTAACTAGAGCGAAAAAGGAAGTGAAACTTCGCCAACTGGAACGCGTAAAGCACCACATTGAGTACACCTGTAGGTGAAATCGTATAAACTGCATTCTTGTAACACAGAGATTCCCAACCTGGGGTACACGTACCCTTAGGGGTACATTTGCCTGTCCGAAGGGGTACATTTTAAGGTTAGCAATAGACAAGAAATATATATTTACATATTTTTTGTTCCAAATATTTATACATATATCAGCAAATATTACTTTAAAAAAGCAGTTATATGTTTATTTTTAAATATATCTGCGATTAATCATGACAAAAAATTTTGTCATAAGAAATTTTAGGGGTACATGTTCATCCGTCGAAATGCTGAAGGGGTACATGCTTATCTTTCGAAATGCTGAAGGGGTACTTACGCCTCTGACGGAATGCTGAAGGGGTACATGGTAAGAGAAAGGTTGGGAACCCCTGGCCTAATACATCAAGTTAAGAAAAGTAGAATCCTTTTAAGATGTTACTTGCAACTACTTCATAGCGACAGTTGTCGTCACTAATGAGTAACGATCGCGGTTGTAATCATATTCATACCGCCATAAACGTTGCTTAACATAACGCAATTCATTTTTCATGCAAGCTTTTTTAAATTAATCTGCGCTGAACTAGGCATCGATTGGACTTCTGCACCTTAAGTACCAGTCAAACGTTTCGTGCTGCGAAAACTTCCGGAAGTACAACGGGAGTTTATTCGTACACAACACCTGCACGTGGTGG
>JGI24022J15233_10006455_pt1 | contig 12705 bp, 7 predicted proteins | sample Ectturendosymbi2_FD_15233 | JGI IMG/M metagenome (IMG submission 15233)
CGTACCCCCAAGGGGTACGAGATTGAACATCAAGGGGTACGAAGATCCTTGGGTCACAGAGCAGCTTATATATCCCTTATAGAGCAATATATATCTCAAAAATTTTTTGGGGGTACTAAGAATGCTCTGACCTGACAAAGGGGTACGAGCAGAAAAAAAGGTTGGGAACCCCTGCTCTAATACCAAATGTTTCCTACACTACTTGAAGGGTGATTCTTATTCTGTTCGTGTTACATTGTTTCGTTCAATTGTCTGATGGAAAAGAAATTTATAGAAGTCGCCAGTACCTGAAGTTCATTTCGTTCAGAAGTCCAAAACATTTTCTTTAAATTGCCTTGCAATAAAAATAGACTTTTGTGAGAAAACTTCTTAAAAGAGAGGGTTAGTGAAACGTTGTTAACGTCATGACAGTATTACCTATATCTCAGTTTTATGTGTTCCACAACCGGAACGTTACCTTGATTTGGAGAATCAGCAAAGAGCGTTTAAGTGTTATAGAAGCCAAAAATCAATTTCTAGATATTTTTGAAGAATTTGATATTCCGGTGTATGGAGATTAACACTGCTTGTACTGTGATTTGATTTAACTCCGAGACAGACACTTATTTTAAAACTTATATGGCATATTATATAGAAATACCATCTTACCTCCACGAAATTGCTTCTTTGGAGCGACAATTCTTTTATCAAGATTTAAAATATTGTAATGGCCAACTAGAATGGATGGATCAATTTAACTAATCATAGAAGTGTGATTGAGTTGGAATTTCGGGAAGGATCACACGATTTTGAACGTATGTAGGATTATTTGTAAATCACAATATGAAAAGATTGTGTTTCACTGTTTAACTTGATGTTTTATTTTACTTTTTGAGGAACATTAAAATCATCATCAGCTTATTCCATGTGTGGTATTTATGACTTGTCGAAACCTAATGGATGGTGACCTCTGCTGTTCATAACTAGTGTAGATAGTACAAAAAGAAGGCAGAGAAGAAACTACTTTAGACATAGAAAAAAAATATAGGAAATCTAAATTTCAGTATATTGAAGAATTGATAAATAAATTACAGTCGAGAAACGTAATTAGAAGATAACTCCTACGGGTTGGAGAATGGTCAGCTCCGCCCATACTAAATGTCTTATTGAGTCATTAACATGCCACTCGACGGGGAAAAATAAAATTGTATGAGATGTCTAACTTAGTTAGAGCTTTTCGAGAGAAAGAACTCAAGATCTCTCGAGTATTTACATTGTAGACATATGATCTTTTTTGTATAATCTAACCTTACACTTTTTCTTTTCAGGAAGACAAGATATAGGGAATGCAAGTGTGTTTTGGTAAAATTGAATTAACTTTAAAAATATGAGATGTTTGAAAATGTACAGTGGAAAAAGGAACCATGGCGGTGAAATTGGAAGGCTGTCCCCTACAATCGAAGTATCTAGTTCATGGGATATTTCAAGGCGGCTACCAGTAAAATGGAATGGTTCTTCCAGCTGTGAATTACTTCAATAGCGTAAAGTCTGTACTCCAGAGAAACATCACCCTCTCTACGGGAAGAGCGCACCTTTTTCGCATAGAAGTACAGGAATCAATAAAGAATAACACCTCTCGTGGCGATGAGGTTGTTCAACTCAGCCCCACTTACCTATCCTTATATACGAAGTGACCCTATTAATTGCAAACCGCCGAAGAGCAATTTAAACTTTTACTCTTCGCATGAGGCAACTTTAGATGGCAACTTATTTGAACAACATTATTTTTATAAAGCAACCAATGATTGAAATCAGTCGCCACATACGACATAGTCTTTCATTTGAGTATCATGGTAAGAAGTATTGGAAATCGTACGTTATTTTGGCCAACATGCATGTGATCCTGAAATCGAATGCATAGATATATATCGTGCCGATAGATGATGCAGCACTGATCATTGTGAGTTTTTTATTCTTTTTCGTTTTCGTGATGTAATTATGCTTTCATTGATGCATTGCGACTTGAAATTATACTCGTATACCAGAAGACTACGAAACCTTGTGGTTTTGACTGTGTCTATTTAGACAGCCAGCTGTAAGCTGAATAGCAATAAGATAACAAACAGGTATACATGAGGTACTGGTGATAGAACCTTTACTAATAAGATTATCGAAGAAAATTTGTTTTTTTTTCGAAACCCTAAAACCGTGGACATTTTGGTTAGAGTAAGGTAGCTGGCCAAAGTCTAGCATGAAACCTGAAGTCTAGACAATACTACTGATTGAACACTATGGGTTAATAAATCGCCCTCGAACACTCAACTTGCGTTAAGGCTTCCTACCTCTAGGTTTGCTGCTTGACATTTAGATAAAACATATTAGAAAACAAGGCAATCTAAGCTTGCACCAAGAAATAGCCAGTCCTGCACCGCGAAATTGATTTTGAAATTTGATCCTTTTTGAAGCCGTTTTAATTGTGGGAAATCTAAAAAGGAACATAAGTCTCTATTTGCCCTAAGTAAACTTATTCCCTTCTCAGGCTGAATTTTTATTTCACTAAGTCATCATTGATGCAGGAGAATTGACACCTGTCAGTTCTGAATATTAGTAAAATCCATAAAAACAAAACTACAATACTATCACTTTAAATTTCAAAACGACATGAATTTCAGAAATAAAATAGTTTAATGAAGGCGAAGTTAGAAGAGAACCAACAAAATAAACTAAGAAGGCAGTGAAAAGTGAGTAAAATAGGAAAGTGAACATAAAACAATGAAGGACTTCATCTGCTCCGAAGTCTGATGGCAGTAGGTTCGGTTTCAATAAACTGCCTGCCCGAAGTCTCAAGGTCCTTTATAAATCGAGGTAGATCCCAAGAATTATGGGTACGAAGTTGTTCGGGAACAGGAAAACTGAAGCGAATGTAAGTCCAATTGTGGTAATGACGTCCTCTTCCCGTGAACCACACTAAACGAAAGAAAGCGAGGTCCGATGGAGGTATTGCCCCGCTGTACTTGAAAATATTTTAGCCTGTTTCAAGGCAGAAATAGGATCTAGGTGGCGACCCTGAAGAGGTAGGATCGTTTCATCTTGAAAGATTTCTTCGTCAATCGTGGTTGATAGCAGCAGTACGTTTCACCATTAATTCCTGTAGTCCATGACAAAAATTCGAATACTGATGTAGGCCCAAAACGGCTTGCTTATCTAGTCAATATGAAGTGGAATTCCCCAGCTGATGCAATCATGGCACAAGAACCTTGTCAAAGAATTTAAAACACAAAAATGGGTATAGATCATCTCAGATTTCCGAATTCTAGAATTTTAATAGACGTAAACGAATTAGGATAAGACCATGCCGAAGGACACAAAACGTACCTCTATTCTTTATTTTGTTTAAGATACTACTTGCGAAACTCACGTTTGATAACAATCTTTAGAAGTAAAGTAACTATATGTTAATACACATACACACACCCTGTGAAAAAGTTTTTCATTGTTTCATTGAAACCCTTAATCTTTGGCTAACACCGATACCTTATGCGGGCATATGTCAAACTCAAGCATTAGCAAAACTTTTGAAATTGAAAATATGATCCTATTCGACTAAACCTCAAATGATTGGAGACTTGAACTACACTTCAATGCGGTTATTAGTAGCCAACCATTGGCAAGATCCTTTCTGCTAAAACAAACCACACATTGTAGACGCAAATCCTTAAGATTAAGGCATAGAACGGACATGATTAAAAGAGACTGTAATTTTATCAGGAAGAGTATGAGAAAGATTGCAAGTGATTAATGGTTGATGTAAGAAACTAGAAGGTAATTCATCGGCGACTGTGTTTAGTGCCTAGATTAAACTCATCTCACCTAGTCAAGCGACATTAAGACTACCAAAGATGCTTTTTAATCAAAACGCTGGTCCCAGAAAATTTAGGTTAGCAATACAAAATTACCCGGTGTAAGAACTTAATGAAGCTTATCCCCGTCCTTCAAATTTAATAATCATGGTTTTCTTTTTGCCTTTTTCGATGAACATCAAATGGTGTTGAAACACCTGAGAGCCCATCGTGAGACAAAAATCTTATTAGCTTCTTTATTGCATTACATTTACTGGATTGCGACTAAGGTAGTAGGAGCACTAAAGGAAGTGTCAGACTTCATATTTAAAGCATAATGAAATTTAATTTACCAAGGTTGAAATGAAAAAATGAGGCGAAAGAAGTAAAACTAAGGATTTTGCTACCACCTTTTGCTATATAATCTCTCACAAGCTCGCTGAGATTCACATTAGATATCCACTTACGGGGTACAGTGGAAAATTGCTGTCATTATCCAAGACTATAGTTGACAACTCGTAGACCAAACAGCTACCCTTACTATTAGTACAACACAATTACAATATTAAGTGATTTTAGCCAGGAGTAACACATTTTCTTTTAAATTCCCACTTGATAAACCCTAGTAGTCCACGTCAATACAGAAACCACCGCCATAACATTGGCACTGCTACCCGATCTCTCTCTCGACCAAGGACAGTCGGCAGCATGTTCAATGCTGGAGAATCCGATTTTATTGTACCAGCTCCAAAACCCCGAGCGGGAGATAGGTTAAGAACATTGAATTTTGAGTAGACATAAGGTTATACATGAAGAGTCTTCTTTTTAAAGTAACTAAGAAAATTGCTAGGAAAACAATATTTTGTTTGCCACATATATCTGTTTTAGAACAAAAAATTCAATTGGAATAAATAGTTTAATGCCACGAAATAACAAGTTTTTGAAACGCGCAACGAGCCAGAAGCTGCAGCATACGAATCCCTTTGTAAATCACATCTGAGAAGACGAGCACCACGACCACCTATGCAACATCTGCATTGAGGAATTGGTCAATCAGAACCCTACACCAAAACTTTGGAGTATAATTGGGTTCCACTGATTAACGAAAGTTCTACCACTTATACAAAATCATCTAGTTTAGAACTAAGGAAGCATATGACACTGCTTCATGTTGGCACCCAAAATAACTATACAATAAATAGGATAAAGAATTCTGACCCTTATGAGTGGAGCAACGAGTTTCCAATTCACTAATGAGGTGAATAGATGACCAGAAGGCCAAGCAGGTGAACTTGTCATTATCACTACTCCTGTATCGAAGAACGGCCCTAATCAGCAAAGAAGGACCACTCGCATATGAGAATTCAAAATTGGCCATAAACCAATTTTACTAAGACGTCCAGTTGTTATGATACGATCCGGGAGATCTTTATTCATTGTTCTAGTAATTGCCCCGACGTAAAGAAGAGATCAGAAACCTAATTTGATGTAACCCACTGATATTAATCCCTTAATGAAAAGTACACCCAACTATTTAGCATTCGGTGTAACAACTACTATAGAAGTATTATTTACTAGACCTTCAACTATACTTATTACGCCAACCATGAATAGATTAAACTAATGACGTCACACGTAAATAAGAAAATCTTTAGATTAACTCACAGTTGACTTTTGCATATATTACTATTTATTCGTTTAATGATCAGAATTGACCTGAAAAGCCGACATTATACGATTCGGTTTTACCCAAACCTAAAATCCAGTCGGTCATGTAGTAGATATAAAGGGCGATAATAATAGAGAACACCAGGACGATATGCAGGATTTGTGTTATGAATTTCTGACCAATCAAGGGTTCAAAAGGCCTGCTATATATTACGAAGTTAGAGCAACTTTTGTTAGTCCTTTTTACGACAAACAAATGCACCAGAAGAGCAATTAAGACAGGGAAAGTATATATCACCTGACTACACAGAAACTCATTACATTTATGCTTCAACGCTTTCTCTAAAGATCAGAACGTTCAGTGAATAAGGTGATAATTAACGATTTGATAAAGAAATTGTAAAGAAAGCACCTTAGATAGTAGGAGATATGTCAATAAATGACTGGTTTAGGCGTTTCATGCCCACTACATACAGAACAACAAGAAAGGCCATAACATTACCTATCCGAGTAATGTTTGTAGATATGGTAAGGTAAATATAATTTTGAGGGTGCCTAGGCATTGTGGAAATTTATAGTTACCTCTTAACACTCGGTTGCGAGAATTAATCAAGCTTAACTGGCGGGAAATATGAGACGTGTTTATGTTGCTATAGAATTAATTTCCTTCCCCTTAGTGTCTGGCGCGGACGAATTTCAGTGTTCATGTGTCTCAGTGATAGTCGAAATAAGTATTGATAGTATGATATTACACTGTAGGCTTTATGTAACAAGACAAGCAACGGGCTGTTGCTCTCGAACTGTCTCGATAACGACACAACCGGTATCTATCTTTCTTAAACATTTGCTGTTTAAGTGTAAACTATGACTAACCCTTTGAGAGGAACAAAATACCTAAGTAAGCAATTTTTAAGGATTGGAAGAATAGTAAAACGCACCATGAGATATTAACTGAATAAGGCTCAAAACGAGAACGGAAACAAAATAGTTATTTAGAAGAATAGAGAAACTTAGATTGCAAACATTCACACTACATATTGACATACCAGTCTACAAAACGATTCGATTCGATTAGAATTCAAGGTCTGGGGAGTCCCTCCAAATAGCCGATGATACAAACTTGTAGTATAATATAAAGGTGACGTTGTAACAAGAGTGATCAACATCGCCACCACTGCCTGTGAAGAAGCATGTGTAACATATTAAAGTATTTTGTCAAGCGTATATAAACATATACCACCTTTCGAAAAAGGAGTTGACCTCCTTGAATAGAATTCTGTACCTAATGATAGCTCGAAATTGTTCAGTGTGAACGGTCCCTTGACAGCAATCCATCAAACTTAGGATCATCCTCTTTATGTGTAACAAGAGTCAAAAGGTCATATGAAATTAGAAAATTAAGGGGAGACATTTGCGGCTCATGCGGGAACCTCATGAACAAATGTTGTTCTAGATCACTCTGTTTAGAAGAGACTTATGAGGATCCCGTCGAACATTCATAAGGACGATGTAACTGAGATCTTTGTCTATTACAGGGTACGATGCGTTACTGAACATATTACCACAGACTGTATCCTTACAGTATTGTAATAAAGATATCAACATTGTTATTCGATATTAAAAACTTGACATATAGGTCTTACTAAGGGAGTAACTTAGATTAAATTGGTTAGACCTGATATTCGAATTTTTCATAGCGCTTGCTGACCAACATAACTTCAATATTTCTAAGTAACTACCTCCATCACGCAACTTAACAACTAAAACAATTCTCTTTCCAAATCCCGGCGCTTCTCATCCAATTTTTCGATTCCGATTACTTCGATATAGACTCGAACCTTACTTCCGTTTACCCCAGAAACGCATATTTCAACAAACACCAATTCAAGAAAATTTAGCATCTACAGTAACGTGCAAAACAAACCTTAGTTGTTGAATTAAGGGGTCGAACGCGGTTCCGCAAAATGCTTTCATAGTAATAGTATTCTAAAATAAATGATTAACGTCACGTAGTAAGTACATTTTTACTGAATAAAGTAAAAAGCCGGAGTACTATTCATGGCATTTACAATCCCTTCTATGTGAAATAGGATTAATAACTTCAGAGATGATCACGAAACAGGAGTTTATGTTTATGAAGAAACTACACATGAAAACAACATAAAATTTTATGTTTAACGGTGTGATACTACCCTGAAGATTACTGCAACAATTAGCTCTGAAAAACATTGATAACTGATACCTCACCCGTAACACCTCCAGCGGATATAGATAGGGAACATATAAACGAATTAGGTGACCACGTGATGACAGAGAAAACAAATTTGTTTGCAACCATTGACCAACCTTTGTATGTTATTTCCCTTTGGATATGTGGACTTTGTTCTTTTGAATACAGGGAGAGTGAGAAATGTAGTTACATTTCGTAATTGTCAGTATTAATATACGATTAAGAAGAAATAATGTATTTTAGAAAATTTAAGTTGAAGGAATAATTATTTTGTTAGATGTGATTGAAATAACCATATTTAATTTAGCGTTTTAAGATCTAGGGTCATATTGTTAGTGTGAAAATTGACTCTTATTGCATAAAATTAAATTTTTCCCGTTACATAAGGTTTTGTATAATAACTTTGAGTAACTGTGAATAGGCGTGAACAAGGCAAATTGCTGCCCAGGCCCACCAAATGAAGACATCGGGCTGTCTCCAGGTTCAAGGTTCAAGGAGCTCCTCTGGCTTTGGAAATTTCCATCATGTGGAATTGTTGCTGTATTGTTGTATGATGATGCGAAAGGAGTATCTTGCTCGTCGGATACCCAGATCTCAAGTAGGAGAAAGAGTTAAAACTTACCCTCTGCTTGTAACTACAGTGGGTTTGGTCCTTATCATCCCACCTTCCTCGAAACTGGACCATATGGAGGAGGAGTAAGGAAGGACGTGATTCCTATAGTCAAGAGGAGATTTATGATTTTGATCTTATATTCACTCAAAGACACTATAGTGCATTAATGAATACGATATTTTGTAGGGATGAAAAGAGGTCCCACCTTGACTTATGATATTTTGTAGGGATGAAAAGAGGTCCCACTTTTCTAAAGTAATCACTTATGATAAAAGAGTGAATAGATGGGGATGGCGTTGGGCGGTTGGATAAGAAGAAGTGACAGACCCTTTAGACCGACGTACGACACTGATGTCCCATGGCTGTGAAGGACTATTGTTCTAAATTTTAACTCATTGATTCCGATAACCTGCTGATTCCTATGACGTCCGTGGATGTCATACCTAGGATGCTGAATGTAAAGGTAGCCCTTAGGAATTTCGGACTTGTCGCAATATCGTACAGGCGCCGTGCAGATTGTGTTCTCACTTCTTCTATGTTCTGCAGACCACGTTATCTTCATCCTTATTGAGCACCATGTTATTGTTTTTGTACTAGGGAAATGGGACAGATGCTCGTTCCATGGTAACTGACAACTTTTTAAGAGTAAATAGTTTGACAAAATTTGAGCAAACAACTATATAGAGAAGGACTGGAACCTCGGTAAAATGCATACGTTTTTCGAAAAAGATAGATGATTGGCAGTATGATAAGGAAGTTATCCTTATAATAGATACGTAAAAGTATCAAAGTCTCAACGAAAATTTCACCCTAAAAATACTAGAAAAATCTTCCAATCTGCAAATGGTCTGGCGGTATTGGCGAACTCATCACTCACTACTACCGTGGGACCAGGCAGGGAGATCTCTTTGGTGACACTTAGAGATCTTCTTGCTAAAAGATCGGGGGACCATCAATAGAAACCTCTCAGCCGAATTCAGAATTATTAAAGTGCTTTACAAGGAGACAGTAGAAGAGACATATCAAAAGATTAAAACTTGGTAGGACATAATACAAAACAGAATAAATGATGAATGTGATGAATGTTAAGATTAGATATTCATTACCTTAATGAAACAGTTTGGTAAACAGCACTGCTTAACTCCTTAGGAAGCCCATCAAGTTATGGTGTTATTAGTGATAAAAATTAGGAAAAGGATAAGTAACACGTTTTCTGAATAAACATTTGATATTTTATTGAAATATCTTTCCACTTAACGACACTCAACCCTTCACGAAAAACAATAAAAATAGGACGTCAGACAGAATTGATTGACAATTATCGAAGCAAAGAAAAGATATTATAGGACGGAATAACAATGTTCTTTTTGTTACAGGATAAATAGGCTTGTATAAGAAAAATGAGTAATGAACGCTCCACAGATTTGGAACGACAGTACTATAGAACGAAAGAAGACATACGAAAACTTGAAGAAGATATACAAAAAATGGAGGCGAAAATATACATTCCGAAAGACGCAACTGAAATGTCCAAACCCAGTAACGACAGAAAACCGTCTTGGGAGCTAAGGAAACATCCATATCAACGATCAACCAGAGAGCTATCTCCGATTAAGAAATACATACTGGCTGCTTCATACGATCACGAAGAGAGACAAATTCGACACTCACAGAAAGCTCACACTTCTTCTTCCTCCGGAAAAAGATCCCAAGATCAGGGAAGTATTAATAAGGCTTATACTATAATTAAGGTTTATGGCAGTAAACATAGTAACTTTTCGTTATTTATTATTTGGGATAAGTCTAGACGACATTTTGTTTTAAGATGTCCACTTTAAAATGGAAACTCTCTTGCATAAAATCCAACCAGTAGGTGAGTATGATCCCACTCTAAATCCCGGAACTAGATTATCTTTACGTTTACCGGGGATAACAATTTTGGACCAAAATGAAATCTTGCTCTTTTTCCAACCCACACAACAGTGGGCAGGAATATTCCATGTGTTTCACATTGAAATCAGTAATGGTTTGACCCTGTAGTTTACTAAAAAGGCAATCCTGGAACAGGTTATAATACCCAAAGGAAAGGTCTTGCGGAATTTATATGCCATTGCCCAACACCAGGAATGATACTCTCATCAATTAATGTACACAGGACCAAGTGTTTTTGTATATCATAGTTTAAAGTTTCAAAAAGTAGGATAGATTGATTTATTGAGTACCAGTTTTTAAAAAATAGTTCATGCTTCGATTCTTTGTTATAAGATTGTTACAACAAGAAATAAACCCGTTTGAAATCAAGAACGACTGTATATAACTTCCACAAGCACCAACCACGACTCTTACGCAGCCCTGTTAGCTAAGGTGCAGGACGTGAACTAATTTATTATGGACAAGTTCTGCCAAAAGTGTATCGTTTCTCCTGTTTTTCTTGTAAATAAATAACAAAATGGATTCTCTTCAGGAATTTACTACCGCAATAACAGTACTAGATTTAACAGAAACGCTCCGTAAAAATGTTACCGCAACTAAGATTGAAAGCAATCTTGACATTGTCCCCAACTGTCTGCCACACGAAAAGAAGATCTATTGAATTATTAGATGGTTAACTGAATACTCTAATAAAGACGGTCCAATAGGGAAATCTGTTGAGATTATTAAAGAACCATCATGAGAAGTCTTCTCTCAAGACTCCGAAAAATAAATATGATCAGCAGAATACATTCGCTGACGATCAAAATTTAGCGAAATTTAACTTCGAATTCTTGGAACAGAGAATTCGGGAGGCCGTCTTTATGGCTGCAGTTTTCATTAGATGTCTTAAAAAAACAAAGTTGAAAAATAAGACCCTATCCGTGACCAGAATGACTAAGCATTCCACATATAAAATATGGAAAAAGGAGGTCATGTCTGATATGAAAAACTACAAATCTTGAATTTGGAAAGAAATCCCTTCACTGATAGTTGGACCATAAATTGAAATGTGAGGAAATGTATTAATTTGTAAATATCCAGTTTCATAATAGTCATATTAGAGACCACCAGGCATCTTAACACAATTAGAGCAAAAGTTGACAAAAGATCATGCCTGACAACACCTATCGAGGTTTACACTGTATTAAAATAGATTGCCTCACTAGGTTGAACAAAAGTTTCAAAGAAAAAAGTGATGATAGAATTAAACTCACTATATTCTTAAATCTGGGGAAGGTGCCCTTATCAAACATTGACACAGAATGTACCCTAGATGGGGAAGGCCGACTAAGCGAAAAGTGATGAAAATTTCCGTTTTATAAGCTTCATGAAAAGGATGTAGCCAAACAATATCACTATTGTGGCTGATGAGCAAACGGAATGTCTCACAACACTTAGATGGTGTTGAGGGAAAATTACTTAATAAAAACTGAACATAATTTTCGGTTTAGAAACTTTGTGAAAAGAACCTTATTTTGTTAAGCAAACAATGCGTGTTTTGAAATTGCCTTGAATATAAGGGGTAATACTTTTCGACGATATACCCCCGAGTTTTAAAAGAAGGTTCTCATAAGACTATTCTGCAACTTCTCAAGTTTAATGTGTTCTTACTTCTTTTCATATTTATACAGGCTCGACTAGGAATATGCACAACACAACATTACCATCATAATTGATTAAAAACGTTATGTTCTTGTCATTAAGAATTCTCTGATAATATCAGATATTCATTCAAGCCATGTCGCAACTTGTGTTTGTCGCTTTATTTAAGAAATATTGTTTTACAACGATTGTCGCTTTATTTAAACGATTGTCGCTTTATTTAAACGATTGTCGCTTTATTTAAACGATTGTCGCTTTATTTAAGAAATATTGTTAAACGATTGTCGCTTTATTTAAGAAATATTGTTTTACATTTTTATAACATATATGAAAGAAGAACTTATGGATGACGTTGCATCTAATTATCGTTCGAAGATCTCCTAGAAAATTTCATTTGTACTTCAAACAAAATGGCAAAAATTACTGTTAAGATACACGACAAGCTAAATCAATCATCTTCAGTTATACATGCGGATTCAAGCTCAACCCAATGCTCAGAAGAAGCATTGAGGAACCAACGTCTAGCCTCGCAGCTTCCAGAGATTATTGCTCCTCGCACAGCTTGGGGAGACTACAACGTTATGAGGAATGTGCCACAAGGGCACAGGAACTTTAATTGGAACAGCTCTCCGATTCTTTCGAAGATACCCGACATCTTTAATCAAACAGAGTGGAAAGGAACGTTGCGTTCGTCTTGGCTCCTCAACATGTAACGTCTTGTGATCCTGAAACAACAACGAAAGAAGACTTCGATTACTGGAGAAAAATCACTGAAGAAAGCAACTTAGAAGTTTACCGAC
>JGI24022J15233_10006457_pt1 | contig 12704 bp, 4 predicted proteins | sample Ectturendosymbi2_FD_15233 | JGI IMG/M metagenome (IMG submission 15233)
TTTTGAGGGGGGCATCACGTCATAATACGTTGATGTGAAAGGGAGGTCGGGGGCATGACGCCACTTTCACCTCTCCAGCACAAACCTTACGGATAACGCCGTAACACCCAATAAATACATGTGCTGCTACGTTCAATACCTCCAGAGAGGAGATATTTGGTGTAGTGCGACTGCACATACAGAGCTACAATTTTGCAGTTATAGCAACAGATTCTATTTTCGATGTCGAGTCTATCAGCCATGGGCAATCTACCGCTTCACCATCTGGCAATACTCTTTTGTCGGGGAAATTAAAAAAACATGTCCCATCACTCTCATTTCTTGGGGAAACTTCTGTTGTGACTGTAAGTGGTTCGACTCTTTGGGCTAAATAGTTCCTAACATTCCGACTCACGACAACTGGCCATGTAGCAGAATCGTTTATTAATCCAATAGTTCCGACAAATTTTCAATTTTCGCAAGCCTCATCAGATGCACCAGCTTCTTTCTTAGTCAGACTCAACAATTTCGAAATGACTTATCTCACTTCCCGTGCATAAACTTCCACTTTGACTATTTGCAGGGCCGCAACCAGTTGATTTTTTGGGAAGAAAAATGATTGTAATTTGTTGTTGTACCAAAAAATTAAACAGGTTTTTGAAAATGTAGGGGGTTATTGGTATAAATGACGGTTGCCCCATCTGGTTGCGGGCTTGACTACCTATCTGGCATAACTTCATCAGGCTAGCTGTCTACGCTGTTGCCATCTACTCTGTGGTGTGGCTCTTCCTGAGCTTTTTCTGAGATATAGTTCTGTTAAAATGCTTCTACAATGCTTTTTCTTTTACTGTTTTCGGCTTTGTTTGCCCTCAGCTTTAGCCTTCTCTTAAATGCCATTTAAAATTTTAGCCTATGTTTGTTGGTCTTTGAACTCATGGTACTTATCTTAGTTACAGAAAAAATATATTCTTAAATAAATAGCCCAAATCCAACTATTAAAACAAAAAACAAAACACCAGTATAGCACCTTCCAATTACTATATCTTACACTTGGATAATGGTTACAGACAGTGAAATCCGCTAGAGCACCGGGTTAAGAACATAAACCACTTATTAGAGCAGGTCTTGAAAAAAACTATTTTCTCTTCCGATTTCTAAGAAGAAATATATGAAGTAATTGCAGATTTCGCAATAACTATAAACCTACTTTTCAGAAATTTTTCAAAACAGGCAGTAGCCTGCCTGCGGATAGTATCTTGCAGATACTATTAAAACCTGACCTGCCAAATACGAAAGACTTGTAACTGAAACAGAAAACAGCTTCAAAACTTAACCCTCTCTGTTGTAACTAGCTGCCATTGAAAAAAGTTAGACTACAGATTGCCGAAAAACAAAGACTATCGTTACAATTAAAGAAGGAATTATGATGATTGAGGGCGTTAAAAAACGTGCCGTTCACTTTGATTTTCGTTGGAAACGGGCCTCACACTTAAAAATTACTTTGGGCCCCGCGCCGGCACTACACACGCAGCTTCGATTGAAATTAAGTTAGTAGGCGTAGCGTGGGGCCCCCTTTGGTGTGGGGTGCGATTGGAAGCAATCGGTCCAATCGGTTGAAGACCGGCCCTGATAACATCTAAACATGTTTTCGAAAATTTCGGGGAGAAAATTGCCCGGTTGCCCCCCAGCTTGCGGGTCTGTGCTAGTCAACTGGAACATATATCACGACTGATGGCATTTACGGTAATTAAAGGACGATTTTTTCAGGCCAGAGAGACCGCTTAAAATGTTGGTACTGCAACGGTGGCTTGCAAAACTTGGCTGGATTCGTCAATCCATGGTTTGAACACGCCAAATGGTATCCGACGTGAGTAGTTTCTGTTGTTTTAATGCTTAAAGATTATATTGTTATCTGGAATTACCAGTATAGATTTTCTCTCATGTGCTTGACTCTGCGTCAGAAAAGCATTTTATATAAAATACTGAACAGGAAAATCTCTCGTCTTAATTGGATGCTCAAAGAAATGAAAGATCAAGTGCTTAATTTTTGATAAAAGCGATTTTTGAGCAAATATATTTGAAAAAATTACAATATAATGGCAAATAATATACCAGAAAACCTGCTTAATTATGTACGTTTTGTTAAAAACACATGCTCTCATTTGAATTTGAAGATAGTCACATCTATATCCTTCATGGCATAAAAAATAAAAAAATAAATTTCTGGCTAAATTAGAACTTTATTGGTGTGAGGAGTTGTTACGATCTCCCGTTCACGGCAATACTGCTTTGATGTAATTTTTATAAGTTGCAAATTCCCAAACGTGCGTTGAGTCTTTCGAAAAACTTTTGTTGATTTTCATCTAGCATGCTAATTGCACATTTTGCTGTTTTAGATGCGAGTTCATCCTGAAGGAGAAAGGACTAGAGTTCGTCTGCCAAGTTACTTCAAGATTTCCAAATTTGAACAGACCGTGCATGACAAACTCCTTCCACGGCTCAACTCCTGGTTCGAGCTTTTCTACTCCTAGCACAGTTCCCTCGAGGTAAACGTCCCTTAAAAAAAGTAGTTATCAATATTTTCATTCGGCCAACAGGTGAATCACAAACGAGCGATTTGATTTGCTTATTTGCAGGTCAAAAACAGATGCTTCGCTACCTCGAATTATCGATCCACATGAAGAGGACCGCCTTCTGAACCGTGCAATTTCGCTAGAACTTCTATATTCTGAGATAGCGAACCTTGCAAAAGACTTGGGATTCAGTGACCAAGAAATTCGTGAAGCTGTCAGTAGGTAAGATCAAAGTCAGCTATCTTTTAAATTAATTAAAAGAAAATTTCTTCGAGTTTCTCTTCAGTACCAATAAAAAAAAGTTACTTTTTTACAGAAATTACCGCCAGAGAAAATCTGGATTCTCGTCTGTTGAGGCCTTAGTCGAAGCTATTCTGCACCACCCAACTGAGCAAAAACCTTGCTACAATGATAAAGACAAAGCGCTTTCGTATTCTAAAACATCGAATGCATCATCATGGCTTTCAGGAGCCGAAGCTTTAGAAAACGAACTCGAAGCCATCAAAATTTCACGTTCATGCAAAGTTTGTGTGAAGCAAGCTGCTACTGTTGTATTTTTACCTTGTGGACATATCGCGTGTTGTGTTGCTTGTTCTGCTGGCTCGGCCGTTTGTCCGCTGTGCAAAGTTACTGTTAGCGAGTCGATCAGATCATATCATGCGTGACGCTTGTGACATAAAGTCCCGTGTAGCCATTTGTTCGTGCAATTTTACCCGCTTTACAGCCATTTGCTTGATTTTTGAAATTTCTTACATGCATATTCACTGTTAATCATGATGAATCAGGTGTTTCCTTGAACTGAAACAGCATTCCTATTGCTATGTTTATTGGCATCGCCGTAAAAAGTTATTAAGTGGGATATATCTATATAAATTCAAGACAAACGTTCTTGAAATTTATAGACTTAATGTGTGATGCAATTTAGCTTCTTTCCTTTTTCTTAGCTAAAATACTGGTCTTGTACTGTTCAAATTTAAACCTTTAATATTGTTTTTCGCGTTGTTTTTTATGCGGTTTTACAAAACTTCCAACTTTCGCTCTGCTTTAACCTTGAATTTTGAAAGAACTGACGATTGAAGGGTAAATGATAGGTCAGGATAAATAATACGAATTACTCCTAAGGTTTCGTTACCTGCTGCTCATTCCTTGAAATGAAGTTTGTCGGAAACGGTTAAAATATTGCTCTTCTCCCATTCAAAAGCGAATTTACGGTCGGGTGCTGATCACGCGACAGGCGTTTTGGGGAATCACCCCCAGCACTGGTCGTCGACTGACGTACAGCTCGCGTGATGTTTAGAAAACCAGCTTGTGGGATGAGACTCGATTCAGTTTCGATCATCGCTTGTCTTCGTCGAAGGTTAAAACAGCCGAGCAAAGATGGGAGTGATTTTACGAAATGCTAACGATCCTCCTGGACAGAGATGCATTTATATTTGTCCCGGTAAGCATCCAGACGACTAACACAGGTTATGCACATGTTTCAGCTGTAGAGCACGTTGGTGGATCTCAAGAACAGTTTGCGTTGCTTAGATTAATAATTTGTTCGAAATAATATTGTGATTATACAGTTGAAGCAAGCGCCATGGAACGGTTCACTTTTAAGAGAACAAAAACAGGGACAGTGTTATGAAAGATGTACGTGAATTAAAGTGAAAGAACAGATATACATCTCAGCAGCACAAATGTACTTAGAGCCTACGATGCGCACAAAAACGTGCGGGCAGGTGCGCGTCTAATAACAAAGCTCTAGTACGTGTTGGAAATATCGAGTTAAGCTTTATTTTAACTTTTTATGTCGTTTTCAGCTCTGGTTGCAATCGAAGAGTTGATGGTTTTCAACTGATTTAAAATTGAAATCTTTTAGAAAAGGAAAAAGCGAACTGCACGAAAAACTTGGAATCGCATTACTTAACCCAAGTTTACTAATTCTACTAGCAAAACTGTATGGAACGCGTTACATCTGAGTTTCCAAAGCTTTAATCATATCGCACCTGACAGTTTTTGTCTCGAATGATCCCGTAATCTCTTCTAGTTAGAATGAAAGTAAGGTAACTACTTAGACTGCTCGAACATAATGAGTATATATGATTCTATCTTTTTCCTGGCGTTTTCACTGCATCGTCGATTTCACCACTAGCTATTTTTATCTATGTTATGTTGCTGGAAGCAATCGCCACATAAATCCAAAGAAAGAAACCCATAGTAAACTTTTCTGCTCGAAACCAAAACTTGTATTAGCTATGCTTATATGTCAGACCAGTGTAAACTAATTTTGCAAACGTGAATACATTCGAGGAAAGCGCTCCAAAAGTATTACTGCGCATGAAAAGTTGTTGCGTACTAGAAAATGTTGACACCTCGAGACCTTGATAACGTGAACTAATTTCACGCCAAGCGTTATTCAATGCGCAGTAAACGCAAGTGCAGATCAGCATTTGAACCCCGTATTGAAGACTAAACTAAAAGTAAGTTTCGGCTTCAACGTGAATTGTGTTTGTCTGATCCCAAAAACTTGCTGTTACGTCATAAAAACCTGCAATGAGCATGACGAATTTCTATAGAAGCGACAATTTTAGGGGTCTGGCGGAGTAGACAGGCGCGTTTGGTTTGACTTTACAAAAATAAGTTATGGTTGACTTTGTTAGTACATATTGCAAATGGTCTATCGCACAAGATCTTCCACAAGAGCTGCCACTTTTCTGTCACGTTGAGAACCACTACATTCTAAATTGTTTACTGATCGGAACCTATGACGGAAAATGATGTTGACGCAAGTAGCTTGAACAGAGATTGTAATTGGCATAAACGTGGGATTGGAATAAAATTTTTCACTTCACCTGGTTCGTTTCCTAGTTTTTTCAACACAAGTATCGACAGCATATTAGCAGCAAACCTCAGCAAGATCTTTAGTTACACTGAAGACAAGATCATTCCTTGTTCACGAAATCATCATCACGTTTTGGAACTCACGCGCATGAACCTATACCAGGGGCGGGCAATTAGCGGTCCGCGGGCCAAATGTGACCCGCCACGTCGTTTTCAGTGGCCCGCAGACGCATTCAGAAAAGATCTTCAAACCTACATTGCTCCAACTTATACTAATATTTCTTTCAACGTTTCACAGTAAATCTTAACGTTCAGGCTAACTTGAAACAAGACTTGTTACTATTACCACGGACTTGCTTCCATTTCCATTGGAAGGTGTGGCCCTCCACTAAAGGCGACCTTCTCAAAGTGGCCCCTGAGACAAATTAATTGCCCACCCCTGACGTATACGATAGGGCAGGGGCTTAATTTATCTCCCGACTGTGATGAGAAATTTGAAATCAGCATTGCAGACAGTTTATGGCATTCCTCAATCTCTATTTGGTTTCAAGGTTCAAAAAGACTGACGAATATGTGCTTTTAAGTTTCCTTTGCTCGATTTGCTAAATCCGTTTTCATATTGAGGAGAAGTGGATGTATCAACGACATCCCCCATGTAGCTTGGTGAAAGATACAGTGTATTGTCGCACCTTCAGGGATTTTACCCGACTGCTGATCGAGTTGCGTGTCATTGCCCGAAACAATTAGTTAGGTGTGCGTGCAGGTTACCGCGCTCGGCTACGGAGAAGCGGCAAAAGCTTTTCTCAATGAAATGTGACACAACAAAACGAATATGGGATCGGAATGTGCTTCGGGCCTTGCGTATGCTGCGTTGGTATTATTTTAAGCGGAGTTTACCTTTGATCGACGCAGACCGACAGCTGAGAGTGGCGTATCTATACAGAACGCCGCCCGTGGCAAAGTTTAAATGTGCGCCCTTTCTAATAATTCAAATCTTAAATGTAGGCACAGTTTTTACGAAAGTTAAACCATGAAGAAAATAAATTTTTCTATACGGAAAATTTTGTATTTATATTTGCTTTAAACTTTTCAGCAAATAAAATATAATTTATCTGTAAAGACCGTACTTCTATACTCATTTATTTTTATTACGAAGAATATCAAAACATTCAAATAATAACGTTATCGTAATTTATAGGCCTACATATAGTTGCCTGACAAAACTACATCTTTAAAAAGTCGAACAACCTATTGCAACTGCAAACGACAATTTCGTTAAAAAGAAACACATTTACTTTGGATTGTGCAGTACAACACAATTTTAATGCAAATCATGTACCAATGGTGTTCGAAAAAGACAATTCCATCCAAACATTAATATATCCAGTCATAATATATCCGGTTAAATTACACAAAATGCCTCTTTCTATACTCATCAAACCTTGATCACACACAGGCGCGGATTTACCATTAGTCTAAAAAGGCTTAAGCCTAGGGCCCCCGAAAGCGGGGGCCCCAAAATTTTGGGAATGAGGACAATTTTCAGCATTTCTCTGAAGCATTTATGTTTGTTGGTTCAACGCACATTTGTTTACTATGCCGCCAACAAAATATCTCTTTCGAACAGGGGTCACCAACGTGGTGCTCGCGGACACCAGGTCGCCCGCGGACCTGTTCTAAAAATAACATTAGCATGATCAATGTCTTCACATTAACGAATGTCAATACTAAAATAATTAAAGAAAATTGAGCAAAATTTTTATTTCAGAAGTGTGTATCAAACTAGTAGCCCTTCGCATTGATCGGTACGCAATATGTTTATGAATTGGAACAACTTATTCAATGAATGTAACGAGCACGTGTAGTGCTAATTTGTATGACATCAGGCGTCGCAAACCTTCTTGGAGGGCCCCCAATTTAAAAAAACCTAGGGCCCCAAAAATGAAAATTCGCCTCTGATCACACATTCTGCCTTGACTTATTCTTAGTCATTGAGACTCGGAGGTATGAAAGCACCAGTTTCAGTTTACGGAAAGATCGCTCACAACTGGCAATAGATGCTGCCATCGTCAGCATTATTTGCAAAGCAATTCATAGAATGGTAGGAGGACTTCAGGACTTAATAAATGTTAAACTGTACGACTTGAAACTAGCATTTTGCAATCTAGAACATTCTCGTATAAATTGTCACACATAGTTTTTAGTTTTTCACTGTCAGGACCGTACAAACGCCTTGGACATCGAAAAGGAAGCCAAACTTGGACAGAAAAACTAGCTCTAAACGCGAGTAATAAATCACTTCTTTAATGGGTTAACATTTTTTGCTCAAATGGCATGGTAACAATGCTAATTGCTGATTTTTCGCGGACATAACTGACGTTATCTACTTTAGTCCCTTAGTCTCTGGACTAGGGCATTGTGTTCAGCCTATAGAGTGGGCCGCAGTCCGCAGCAGTTTAAATAATTTGTAAATCTGTGCATGACCTCAATACCAGTTATTTGCATCACAGTCAGATTCTCACAGTCGCGGACTTAAACTTGTCTCAACCAGATGCTGACTTATATCTTCTTGCCCGAAATACAGCAGTACGGAGTGACTTGATCTTTCAGAGTTGCCAAGTCTAAACAGACCTTTCAAGCTAGAAAAATTGCAAAATTCCGCTAGAATCAGACCGATTGTTTCGGCCGCTAGACAAATTATCCGCTAAAATGCAGCGGAATTAGTCCGATAGACCAATTACTTTGGACCTAGACAGGATTAAAATCCGCTAAATGGCAACCCTTAGGACGATGTCTTGCTGATTTGGCATGCAAGCGTTCTTGTTCTGTCACAATGTCCGGCAGTCGTGTTTTGTCACAATACTGCACATTTGTCATAAGACTTGATGGTACTGACGCACTGACGCAACACTCCCGACTTAATACGTCAGATACGGGCGCGCTTTGTTGATCCAGCTTTGCAGCTTATGGTTGTATGGGGCGCAAAATATTGGTTCAAGAAAATGTAAAAAAAATTAATTTGTGCCAAGCAATTTTTGCGCCCCCTCAAAGTTGCGCCCATGGCACGTGCCATGCCTGCCAAAATATTGATTCAAGAAAATGTAAAAAAAATTAATTTGTGCCAAGCAATTTTTGCGCCCCCTCAAAGTTGCGCCCATGGCATGTGCCATGCCTGCCATACCCTAGATACGCCACTGATAGCTACCGAAAGTTTTTCAACATTCTATTATGACGCAATTGCTGTCCGGCGTCTGTCCGGTATATAAAATTTGGAGAGCGATCTGAACAATCATTCAAAACGAAAACGACTAGTCAGACAGGCCCCCTTCTTTTCATTTATGTTTGTGAGGATCGAGATCAGAAATGTGATCTGGTAAACTTTAGGAAGTCTAACTTTTTCAAATTTTTGAACAGTTTTAAGTTATTGCATGCGTTCGTCCGTTGTTGAGCTGCTTATGTATAAATGAGCAATGCAAGCTGTTCCGTAAGAAGCCAAGAAGGCTAGAGCCTGACGTACAGTGTTTTTTTCTAATCATTCGCTCTTTACAATTTGCTGGTTCGTATTTTCAAATTAATGCCAAACTGGTACCACAGTTAAATATATCAAAGTCAAATATATTGAGTGTTGCCTGTATTTCTGTTTCTAACTGTCATTTTCATGCGATTGCTCCAAATGGGAAATACCCGGGCTAACCGTAAATGGCCGGTCAACGTTTGTTTCAGTGTAATCAGCTTCCAGCCTCTAGAGTCGGTCCGTTGTAGTGTGAAGTAGGTCCTAGGTCCTAGGACGTTGAGCAGTGTCCAAAGCTGTAGCTCTACACCAGTATGTTGGCCCGATTGTACCATGTAAAAATTTTATTAGAATTTAAGAAATCACTGTAAAAACGTTTCAAAAGCTTTTTTCAAAAAAATATTTTGCTTTTGAAACAATTCTTTCAATTCACCAATTCTTTGAAACTAAAAAAAATTGTTTTCAAAAAAATTTTAAAGAAACAATTTCGTGAATTTTTTTGCGTTACTGAGCCACCTCCACCAACGATGTGCTTCCCATTTAAGCTTGCAAATCAAACATGTTGTAAATTCATGCTTTGCATGTTCGTTTTATGAAGCAGTTTTTTCATTTTATTATGGGAAAACTAGTTGAGTGATAAATGAACACTTTAACAATTGTGCTTTAGATTTTCGTTTCAACAAATCTTTTCTTGAGCTCTCACCAGAGCCCACTGTAAGTTCTTAAAACACAGTCAGTGCAAAAGTAGCTGGCGCTCAGCCACAGACCCCACTGGGAGCTTACAGCATTCCCCAAAAACCATATCTGCATGTGTCCGGTTTGCTTGCATAAAATTGTATTCAGCCTTACTTTACTCATCATAAGCTCTGACTGACCTAAGCATAACCCATGTGTTTTTTAAGGAAAATGTTAGGTACCCGGTATGCACCCATAGGGACCCGGTTTTCTCTGATTCTAGGGTCCCGATTTTCTCTGATTCTAGGGACCCGATTTTCAATTCTAGAGTCCTAAAACGCCTTAAAAATCTCTGCATAACCTATCAAGTGCTGGAAAGTAGGAAAATCTTTCTTTCGCTCATGTCAGAATTATCCAGTGCTACAACTGACACATTTGAAACCTGTCTAATTATAGGATCAACCATCATTCTGATGCAAGTTAAGGACTGTACAGAACTGTACAACAAGATATGCTACAGACGTACAGTAATTCTAGACACGCATTATGACGTTTTCTAATGCTTTTGGTCTAGTATTCCACGTTACACCTGTGACATATATTCATTGTACTTAGACGCATCACGAGCTGGGAAATATAAATCCACCATAAGATATGTTTTAGCTACTGACATGCGTTTTTAATTGCAATTTCCGCTTACCATAACAGCAGCTATAATATAAAATTGACTTCATCAAATAAAAACACATTATACTTCGTTGAGAGAATACAAAGCAACACACCGTAAAAGAAACAAGTTTGGCGATGATTTATTATTGATTTATTATATAAAAAACAAAACTGCACTAAAAAACAAACATAGAACATATCAATTTACAAACACTGATAAGCTTTAAGCATTGAAATAAGACGGCTAGCGTGAACGATGTTTCAGTCAAAGTACACAAAACAAAATCCTTATCTACTTGTCCTATTTAGTCTATGAATATTTCGTAGTTTCCTGAATTTCTGGAAAATGTAGAATCATCTAACAATATTATGAAACTGCTGGCATGAAAGATGTAGTAAATTGTAAACCAGCTTTAGAGACCTACAAAGAATTGGCTTTCGTTTAAGTTTGTGGCTGCATCAAGGAAAAAATACGTTCCACATTACCGTAATGAGCCCTACCATTTCAGTAAAACTGTGTAATCTTTCACAATTCTCTAAAGTATTCAATGGTATTGCAAGTTGCAAAATATTTTGCCCATCTTTCACCTTTCATCATTTTACAATTAATTGCATTTGTTTGAAGTCATTTTTGCACGAACTTAAACAAGTTTTGGTATTGATCAAACAGTAATAGATACTTTTCTCTCAGGCAGATACCACTCGTATGGATCAGCATTTTCTTATTTGTTATTTGCAACAGAAACAACTCAGTCAAAGCATTTAAATTCAGCCAATACAATAAACTGGTCCATTTATCTAGATATGCAACACAAGATTTGTACTGTATAATACAGATACATCTGACACGAATAAATCACAGTCACGAACTCACGATCCTTGCCTTCTCTGAGTTTTCTTAGTGCTGATTTAACTTGGCTTGGTATGTACATCTGATTCTCTCTCTTGAATCGTTGCCTTCACAGTGGTGAAACACGATACTACCTCAATAATTGATGTTTTTGATTCTTAATATTTTGACCTTGCTCATTGAAAACAACCACAAATGATTGCAAATGTCTTAAACAGTGTTCGCTCAGATAATTCCAAAAAACGCATTTCAGAACACCTGTTGGTTTGTCGATGGACATGAAGTATGATTGTAAAGCTGGGTACACTTGAATCATTCTTGGCAAGCTAGGATAAAGTGATAGCCACCTGGTTACTTTGTGAGAAAGAAGTTTCTGATGCTCATTATCCAGAAAGTCACAATAGTACTGTATTTCCATTCTTCTGTGAGCACTGTGCAAATGCAACCACACGTACTGCCCTCAGTTTCAAAATCCTTTCGTCCTTTTCTTAAAAAGGGGTAGGCCTACTTCTGACGTAGTTCTTCATTAAACAGCGATTTTCTTTTTGGTAATACTGATCAGACATAATTGCTAGAAACTACTACACTAAGCTATTCACAATGCACTGTTTCACCGTATCACGCTTCATCAGCAAAGCTAGTAATGGAGTCTGCACGNTAATGTCAAGTCATTGANATACTGAAAAAGGATTTACCGCTGTTATGTAACGATTAATGCGAAAGCATTCCCGCCTTTCTAGCCCACAAATTAGTTCAACCAAAACATAGATTAATTAGACAAGTTGCAGACCCTCCAATAAACCATGCTACACCACCAGTTTGCACCTTGCTGCAGTTAAGTTGAACGGAGACAACTTACCTTACGTAAATACAGTATTACAGCTATGCAAAATAACAAATGCAAAAAGCAGGACACTTTGATATTTTTTAATGTCCACGGAAGACAAATCATTTTTCATATAAAAGGAGGACATGTCTTCCAAAAAGAGGGCTTATGGTAGCCTTACTAAAAATGCTACTCGTATGTAACCTGGGCAAATCTGAGTAAGGCAGACGCAAAATCTAACAGTACCGAGTAGAGAGGTAAGCTAATGCGTTCTACGTTGCTTTCCCTTAGCCATACTGTAGGTGTGGGAGCAAGCAATTTTGTGGGGGTGCAAAGGATTTTTGCCCAAATTGTCCTAAACTTGCCCAAAAAGTTGTTATGCAACTTTGCCGACCGTTTTTTTGGTGTGACCTCCAAACTTGGGCGCCATTTTGCCCAGATTTTCAGGGATTTTGCCTAGATATTTAGGGATTTTTTTCGGATTTTCATGGATTTTGCCCAGATTTTCAGAGATTGTGCCCAAATTTTCAGGGACTTTGCCGGGATTTTCAACAAATCAAAACTCTTGCGGGTACACTTGCACCCCCTGCACTCCTGCCTCCTACACGACTGCCCTTGGCTTTTGATTTAACTAGATCAGTGGTTCTTAATGTGGTCGATATCGACCATCAGGGGTCAATTGGACTAAGTGGCACAAACTTGTCGCACATATAGCTAAACACATGAACATGGTGGGGGGCCCTTTTTAGTGAGGGGTCCGGGCCCAGTGGCGATTCTAAGGGGGGGGGCTGGGTG
>JGI24022J15233_10006459_pt1 | contig 12704 bp, 10 predicted proteins | sample Ectturendosymbi2_FD_15233 | JGI IMG/M metagenome (IMG submission 15233)
ACTAAATCTTGATTTGGTTCATAATGAGATCTGTTAAGGGACTCGAAGAAGGTTTAAGACACAAAAGTTTTTTTTACAGGATTTTCTCTCAAACAACAAACAACCTGAATTTGAAATGTGGACATTTTCAGGGTGCATCTTTTCCTGAAAATCAACGTGACAATAATAGGTTCCCCGTGTCATGTAAAAATGCATGATATTCCTCTTTCTAGTTCAATCCAGGCATCGAGCACGCATGCTGTTGTATTGCTGCGTCAAACTGTGGATATTCCTGTGTTTAACCCTGACGCGAATGATGCGAAACATTTTAATTCCCTGGGCATTCTTCATGTACGAAGTATCGCTTTGTTTCTACCAGATGTTATTTTCTTTTCAGCAGGTCAATGTCTCAGTTTGCAAACACGGCTTTTGACAAGGTGGTTGTTTGCGTTTGTTTTTATGTTCTTGCAGCAGAAACACTCTGCGTTGTCTTCATTCGCTCCCCCGAATGCTCAGCGTTTTGCGGGTGCATATCAGGGCTTTCACTGCAGAAGGCTGGTGGGGGTCATTCGTTTAATTTTCAGCTATCTCTTTGGCGCGAAACCAGAGCGAGGCTCCTGGTATTGGGTGCTACAAACGAACTGCAATGATGGGATCGGATATTCTAGTGCAGAGGTCGGCAACATTTTTCGCACTGCGGACCAGTTTCAGCCTGGCGTAATTTGGCGGACCGGCCCTTAACAAAGTAATGAATGTTTAGCACATGCAAATTTATTACAACTCGTAAGTCATCATGATACTGACAGATCTGGGCTTGCTTTGCCGCAATAAGACGCTTCGACTTGTAGGGATGATGGTGGTAAATGGCACCCGCACACTGTTCTTACGTCAGTCGTTCCAGTTACTTTTGAACCAATTCGGCCTTGGTTCCGTACGACCTGGTAACAATTTCTACACGGACCGGCCCCGGGCCGCGGCTCGGTGTTTGCCGACCTCTGTTTTACTGGATATCAGGACAATAACCACCTGAACAACTGTCACCCAGAGAAGTGCCACTTACTGTAGGAGAATCGCCAAATAGGTGGCACTTCTCCGGGTGGCAATTGTCCTAGGTGACAGATGTCTTAGCAATGTTACCTTCGATAAATGATTATCCATTTATTTACGAAAGATATTGAACAGCATTTTATATTGAACAGCAATGTTTTTTTGAAAAGAAAAAAATTACGTAAAATGATGTGTACAGTAAAGCAAAGTTGGTTTTGTTTGTTAGCAAGAGACGAGTTTGCCTTTTCAGAATCTCGTTGGTACATTGGCGAAACTACACCGACATCCTCAACTCATCGAAATCATTTGTTTCAATATGTCGCGGAAGCACGTTTTCCACAAAGCGTCAGCCGCTATTGGCAGTACAGCCGCAGTGATGTTAGAAGATCAGTAGAAGTTGTCATAAAAGTATATGGTGAGTTTATGGTCACAAACAGACGTTTCAAAACAGAAACTATTATTCAGTACCCATTTAGCTTTTTCTTTCATCTAGTACGTATTATTCAATTTGCTTTATTTTGTTGTCTGGACCTAATTTCTACATTTGTTAAATCCAACGCTTTTCAAATTGAGAGAGCTTTGTGGGATGAAAATTAACACCTAGATTTGGGAAGGTATATGTTAAAGTATATGTGTCAAACGGAATTTTAAAGCATGTTTCCTCTTCATTCGGGGTCAAACAGATGTCAAATTTTTGGTGAAGGTACGCAACTGGGGTTTCATATCCTTTGCCAACATTGATGAAATCAAAATTGCATTGTTTTCAGAACTTTGAGTGATAGCATTACTTATCATTTACTTCCTTTAGTAGCAAAGAGTTTTTTTCAGTTCCATTCAAATGGATAGTTCATGAATACGTTTCTTGAAAAATAGTTACACTTTTTAGCATTTTTATGTTACATAAACATCACAAAACATTCACCAGCTGGATCTTGTCTGTTTGAAACTCAAAAGTTTGATTGCACAACTTTGTTTTCATTGGAAATTTATCTGATTGATGAGGTTATTTTGTATTACCGATTTCTGCATTGTTCTATTCTACCGTTTTTCCAAACATATGTGATGCAAACAATATTAGTTTTAAGGCGTCATGATGGTCTTATGTAAAATTAGCGTTGTCCAGGGGGAAACACTCTCTAGGGAGGGCCACAGTGAAAAGTTTATTGCTACCGGGGCTCGCACATATTATATCTATATTCGCTTTAAAAACTTTAACAAAAACTCTTACGTTGGTTAGCACAAGATGAAGGTAGCAACAGTCACTTCTGATCGAGTAAAAATGCGGTTTCAAATGAAATGTGTGGAATAGAATCTCAAGTATTCTAGTCTATTCGATAAAATTACTTCAACATAGACTAGAAATATGTACCATCTATGTACGTGTGGCTGCCCTGAGGGCCGTAGTTTGCCCACCCCTGGCCTGGTATATGCAGTATAAATATTTGTTTTAGTTAAACACGGGATACTACACGAAATATAAACATACAGAAATGATGAAATCAGTCGAGTAGGTATTCCGCCAACATTACTCCAACTGGGCCCCGCAGTAAAACAGTTTTGTGTTTTTTGTGTGATCCTCTAGATCAGCGGTGCAAAGTCTTTTCGCTATCACCGACCGCAATACGTTTATTTTTCTGAATTACGGCCACCACTGAGTTCAAGATATTTTTCTTTGCACTGCTTTTTTTCTGCTTCCACACACTGAGCCTAGCTTGCTTCTACATTTCTGTTTGGCTATCTTTCTACTAAGTATCCTCGTACAGCATACAAAGAGTTTTCATTGATGCAAGTCCGCCATAACTTATTTTTTAAATAATATCTGCTCGGTCTCATGAGTTTTTAACGAAGGCCGCAGGTTGTGCACCCCTGCTCTAGAATGAGTAAACAACTAAAGCTAAGTGGTGCGGCTTACCCCAGACTAAAAGCCAACAGGGATGAAAACTTAACGAAATATGATTGGTCCATAGATGCATACGTATAGAAGGCAAAAAAGATAGGAAGAGCAAATGATGGGAAAGGTGGCGAACAAGCACAAAAACAATTTGTGAGTGTTAGATTTTGAATTTCAAGTTGTTGTTATATTTCTTATATCTTTACTGACCACCGACATGATCTTCTTTCATTTAAATTGTAAGAAAATTTGAGGAGTGGCAAAGGCGGCACTTTATGGTCGGCACTGGATGGCACTTAGCCTCGCTACTGGTGTGAAAACCTAACTCAAGAGCAAACGACATGTTTAGTTATGAATGTGATGAAGGATTTTATTAAAAAGGACGCTAATCGAAACTGTTGAACAATTTTGCAATGGCTGTACTGAACAAAGTTGTTCAGTCCGGTTACCTTTGAAATTTAAGACATAGGCAATAACTGCTGAGCAATAAAAAAACGGATGTCCTAAGTGGTAGATTTTGGTAATACAATTTTCGAAATATGCATATGGCTAATGCTAACGAACGCACGGAATAACACTTTGCACGAGTAACTGGAAGAAGTCCAAAGCAATAGTTAGATAACGTTTGTAAGTCATGATGGAGGCTGCATTAAGTCAACATTTCTCAACCAGGGTCGGTTAAGTCTATTTGGCCTGTTTTATCAAAATGGTTCAGTCCCTCTAGCGTGCACCGCTCCAGTGGCGACGGAGTCAAGGTTTGAAGCCTTTCATATATCCAAAAAGAAATAACCATTTCTGGAACGTGAAGTGAGCAATTAAACATTCTTTACGTTACTGCAATTAGAATACTAAATTTATAATTATAGCCTACAGTACTATAAGCAGTTTATACACTTTCTTTTAGTTAACAGGGATACTACATGAAGTAACATACATAAATATTTACATCTGTGAAGAGGTATGCTACCATAACTTTTTTTAACTTTTTTTCTGAACCCCTGGAGTGAGTAAACGGTTAAAGATATGATGAGAGCAGTGATGAGAATGCTGGCGAACAAGCATAAAAAGCAAGATTCTTAATCGGGTATAAAACAAGACCCATTCACCTTGTGAATTTTAGATTCTGACGTTCTAGATGCTTTATTATTTCTTTTGCCTTTAATATACACGAAACATGATCTTCGTTCGTTTCAATCTTTTGTAAGAAAATTTGAGAGGTGGAATAGGGGGCAGTTTTATGATTGGCCCCGGGCAACACTTAACCTCACTATTGGTAATAACCCATAATTAAATTATTTGTGTGCTTTAAGTGAGTATCAAGTTGAGCGCCTCCTCTGAATGCAACTCGCAGCTCTGAAGATTCGGTCATGGAATGCCTAAAATATGCTGGCTGGGCAGGTCCTTCCGGATATTTTCACAGGAAAGAAACCCAAAACCCGGTGGAGATTACAGGAGGTCATCTCTTTAAGGATTGTTTACGCCGTAGTAGAGCAAGCAGGATTCGCAAAATCTGTTGATAAACGTGGAGTGTTTGAGTCTTCACACGACTGCTGGTCCATTACCCTCCAAAAACGAAATGCGAACTGGAAGATTGTATGAACTCCGCTGCTTTACTCGAAGAGCGAATTAAACCTAAGTAAAGATTTTTCTGAAAAAAGTCAGCAATTTGCAATGTTTATCCTTAAACACGACGCATAAGTCATTTGCAGTATCTTTACGCCAGCACTTCAAAACCTCTATTCNAAAACTGTTCCAAAAGGAAATACGTTAAGAAAACTTGTAATACTGAACAGAACATTGCCTTCGGCACACCNCTTTCAACTTTCNATTGTTTGATGTCTCCTCTCTTCCCAGATACTTGTCCAGCTCTGAACGTTTCAAGGAGCGTGAGAGTCATCCCACAAAAAGATACGTACTTCACCGACGATGTTGTCAAATTTAGTTGTCAGAACGCAAATCTGACATTGGACGGATTAAGCTCGTTGATTTGTTCGAGCGACGGAATTTGGTCAGGAAGGATTCCGCTTTGCAAACGTTAGTTTTGTTAACTGCATTGTATAGTTCTTTGATTTTCACCTGCTTCTATAGATTTTTCTAATAAAGATAGTAGTCATACTAGCAGAACTAAAGATAATTGAGTGTTCAAAGAAGTTGCCAGAACTAGGCAGAAATTCACTATTTCTTTATTGTATCAGACAATATATCCAGGAGCTTTGCAATGCTATACATTCAGTAATAAATCAGTCACCAGAACGAAAAATATGTTACGAAATTTAACATTTGATCTAACGTAACTTGTAATGAGAAGAAAAGCATCAGTTTTCACTTCATCACTGCTTAGCTGAGCATATTCACCAATTTACATGAAGTTTTTGGAACTATATTTGGGTGATTTTGAAAGTATCGCTTAAGATTGCGCACTGACGTCTGAAATAGCGGCAAAACTACAATTTTCTTATTATGGTTTTGCACTGCAGTTGAAAACTCATCATTTTAGACCATAATCAGTAATCTGTTGATCTTAATCGGAAAATTGTCTCAATTTTAACGATGATAATACATTTAGTGTATTTACAGCTGCAAAACATCTCGTTGATGTAGGCTAATCAAACTACAAGACAGTCTTAGACCACTTGTAGATATATTTCCCTTTTTTGCCCAAGTGTGAAATGTGAGCAGAATGATAAACAGTGGATTAAACCTACGTGCATGTTCGCAGCCTACAGTTTTAACCTTGTGTTGACCGACCCAACACAGTCTTTTAGAGCAGGGGTGGGCAATTAATTTGACGCAGGNGACACTTTGAAAAGGTCGTCTTTTGNGGAGGGCCGTGTACCTTATATTGGACACAGAAGCAAGGTGATGAAAATACAAGTCTCGGNTGAAGTTCGCCTCAGCATTAACATTTACTGTGATAAGTTGGAGGAAATTTCAGATTTAAAGATTTTTCCTGAATGTTTTCGCCGGCCACTGAAAACGCTGTGGCGGGCCACACATGACCCGCTGGCCGTTAATTGCCCACCCCTGATCTAAAGAATCAGAATAATTTGAAAATGCCTTGTGCAGGAAGAAAAACTCGCTGTTCATTTCGCAGTAAATCTCGTAACGTGAGCCATTGAAGTAAATTTTAACAATGGAAAAGAAAGGCAAGCTGCATTCGCACGTATGTCCTCACGTGTTGTATTTTGTCAATTGATTCTGTAGAATGTAACAGACAATTGATTGGAGACTGCCAGCAACAAACGAGCCATTGATTTAATTACGAACAGGAGTTATAAACTGTCTCGTTAGCGTTATTCCAAGCGAACTCCCTTCGGGGTTTCTCAAGAGTTTCAGTCGTGCTTCATCATTCATTTTGTTTTCTGCGCAGCTCAAGGGTGTTTCATTAGAAGGCACCCACAAGGAATTACTATGAACTATATACCTGAAAAGGAGTATCGCCCAGGAGAGAACATCACATATTTTTGCAACAACCGTCCAGAAAACCAACTGACTACAGTTTGCATCATGAACGACCAGTGGCAACCTCCGGTTACATCTGGATGTACCTGACTTTCAACTTGTTGAAAACACCTGAAATATCTAAGATCTTATCCAAGAAACTGCTTATTGTACATTTTGCTAATTCTTCTTGTCGTGTTGCTTGAGTCAATCTTTGTTCTCTTAACATTTAGCCAGGTTAAATTTGAGGAGATGCATTGAGCAGCAAGTTTTTCGTTTGATCATGTAAAACCATCAGACCATAACCCTATTTAATGGGTCTGTGCAACATACAGCCTGCTAGATGATTTGAAGACATTCTACATTTCAAAAAAAATTATGTGTAAACCTATTATTGAAGTGAATTGGAATTTCAATAATATTTTCTTGCAGACCTGAAGCTGATAGCAACAATATAATTAATTTTTGGTCCTTCAACCAATGCATATAAGAGTTGAGTTTCATAAAAATTGCGTAACTTCACACATTATCAATTACTACAATAATTGATGATGCAACAATCAAATGTAAGCACTATTGCGCCCTCAGTGGCTGGCTCTGTCTGTGTTTACTGCACGTCGTTCATTGTGCTGCTGTTACTGCAAGTGTTGTACAGTATATGATTATCCTGCTTGGCTAATAAATGTATTTGATTAGACGCATCGCAGTGTCTAAAAACAAACGATGAAAGATTGAAAGTGAGGGCCAACAAGTGTTTTAATTTAGAATAGGGCTATCATACTGTCATCATTTTTCATCTTCTAAATTTTAGAAGGGACAAACAAATACTTATTCATCGTCTCAAACGCGAAAATACCGTGCCTTGTTTGTTAAAAAGTTGTGTCGGTTCCGAAAATAAATTTACGGCCACATTTTAAGACGAACATCCCTAGCCTCGCTGAGTTAGATGCGTATGTAAAGAGCACAAAAGCGGAGAGTTTAATTGGTTAGTCCTCTCTTCACTTCGAACAAACTTTGTTTTAATCTTCCAGGTAATGATAGCGTTACTGCTACAGAGTTAGTGACCTAGAATCAAGAAAATTGCTGCACAAGAAAAACGTTGCACTGAGGTGGTGGAGTTGGTATTTGTATGCTTGCCGAGTGCAGTTGTTTCTCTTTATCCTATAAATATTACGAAGTTTCAAAGTGTCAATCTTTTTGATACAACCATACAAAGAAGAGTAAAAGATATTACAGAAAATTTAATTGACCACTGACCATGTGAAAGAAAATGTTAAGGCTTTTCTTTTTGTTCCTTGGCTGCCCATGATTGATTGATTTATTGTTTCATATGACTCAGCTAATAAGCATAAAAATTCAAAACGCCATTATGCTTAAAAGTTATCTAATCTCAGTGGAAATTAGAATAAATAAGAACACAGTGGCAGAAGAACAGTGGCGTAACTAGCCGTTTGAGCCAGAGGAGCAAAGCGTAGCTTAAGGGGGTCCGTTGGCTACCGTTAAGGGGGCCACTAGCCAACACTCAGAAAAACATTTACAACTGATAATGAATCCGGATGTGGATCTCTCCAGCCTACTCCCAAAAAGACACGAAAACACCCAGAAAAATGCAAAAAAAAACAACAACCTGAAAACCAAAAGAACACTACACATCAAAAGGGGGGCGGTTTTGGTGCCCCCCGTCGGTTACGCCACTGCAAAAGAACTGATCAAGGTAAAGAGACTGTCACACAGGATTGGTGGAAGACGATGGAGGTCATCTAGTCAACCAAAAATAGGTACAGTGAAAAAAATACAAAGTGAGTACAGTGAAAAAAACAAACCGAACAAACACACGACACGGTGAGGAAAAATTACAGATGAAGAGAATGCCTTTTTACACAAGGGAGTGGATCTAGTCTCATTTTGAGAAAATTCGGTGTGATCAAGAAATACTAGGGACAGTATTTTAGAACCTTTTTATGGTTTTTAGGATCTAAACGTGACTTTAAATATCTTGAAGATCTGAACGTGACTAAAACATTTTTTCTTCGTTGAAGTTTATCTGAAAATCTGCATAGTCGACTTGTTTCAGCATCATCAAGGAATTAACTTTACAGAATATTCTGATGACAGCTTTATGTTAAACATATTTAAACGTACTCTGAATGGACTTCAGCCCTGGCTGAAAAATCCTCTTCTGCCTAACAGCAGTGCTGCTAACCAAATTTCCAAAATATGGAACTGTAAACACATATTGCTTCTTTCAGCAAAAAAACGTTTAGTTTAGACTTTTTTTTAGTTTAGACTAGTTTAGACACAANTTTTGCTTTATTTCGAATAATATAATAAAGCAAAAATTGTGAGCTTATTAAATATGGCTCTAGAATGGTTGCGACACATTNAAAAACAACGAGTAATGTGAGTGCGTGTAGAATAATATGCATATTCTGTCAACAAACTTCGTCAAAACNTTGATTTGGAAACGTGAAGATGTCTTCATATTGTGACATCACAAACAGCGCACACGCGGGAATAATGACCCACCATATGCCATTGATCAATACTAGGNTTTGGAAGGGGGGCATNCAATCAAGCAGTTGCCCCGGGCATCACCAGACCTCTGCACGTCCTTGTGTTAGGTGATGTAATAATGTCCGGTTGGGGCGTTGCTAAAGATTGTACAAAAAAATTAAAAAGATTCAGCTAACTTTGACTATCAGAATTTGAGTGGGGGAACAATATAAGCCCCGAACTACCGGACCAGTAATGTTTACTAGCCTGTGGTCGAATGTCTTCTCTTCCCTTGTCCAATTGATATTTGACTGGAGTTGGGCAAAATGGCTTTGGCTTGGGACAAAGGTGGAAATAATGGGATGCAATTGCCCTCAAGCAGGTGTGTAAAAATAAACTGATTTCAAAATAAACACGGGGGCACTTTAGCACCTGGTATTTTATCCAGACGTTTTGAATAAACATTCTATCGATCTACTCACACGATGACCACATTTCCTAGTTTTTTAGGCTTCCAAACTACTACTTCTAAAGATAAAAACAGAAAAGAATTAAAAATACTTTAAAAATTAAATTTTAATCCGTAACTTGCCACCCTTCAGAAGATCTCGACTGGAACCCGGAGCCCCCAGCCCCCCTTGTACGCCACTCTTTGTAAGGTATACTTGTGAGCTGTCAGTTTGCAGGGAAATCGGAGATAAGCTTAAATGCTCCATACATTTAATCTTTGCAATAAAAATAATGACTTTTACTCTCTGTGATTATGTACCTAATTATGGGCGTGGGTAATTCCAGTTTTCACTTTTTTCGTAATGTTATCGAAAACGTACCAGACAGACCCATTCATGCTTGCCTGATGCGTTAATGGGCCTGTCCTGGCTATTTTTTTGCCGATAACGAAGTGTTTCATTTCAGAAAACCGTTTGAAACATTGATTGATGTCCTGCATACGCTACGCATAGCCTGCTTTATTGAAGGAAAAACAATCTTGACAAGGCTGATTGGTGCTATGATTAAGCAATGACGCAATGGACAGTTACTGTATGGACTTAAGCAAGTACGTTTCAATATTTTTTTCGGCAGAAAAGTTGTTAAGGTCTTTAAAACTGTTTCCCATTTTCAAATGGTTTTGTTGTTTCAGTGTGAGAGCTAAGTTTTTCCATTTTATAATGCCTAGGGATATTTCGAAAAACAGGCTACAGTGGTATAGGAAAGAATCTTTTCGAAGATAAATCTAAAAAAAATCAAGCTTGCGAATCGTCTTGAGATAATTGTATTTTAAGCAACTTACAAAACTTAGTCAGAATTTTACAATCAGATATCTAACTTTACAAACACAGCACATTCTTACGTCACAAAGTTATTCGTGCGTTGCCAAACGCAACAGTACTGTAATGGCCGTAATCACACTCAAAACTTTGTTATGGTCATAATCATACTCAATACTTAGTAATGGTTATAATCACACTTGAAATAATTTTGAATGAAAAAGTAAGCTATCATTTTTTCCAGGTGATATTTTGCCTGCGACAAAAACTGGTTCCATATAAGAAATATAAAATCTAGAAGTAATTATGAATAATTTTATCAGAATCTGTCATGACCTCTAGAAAAAAAGCAAACGACCCCCAGGTTGAAAACCACTGCTATAAGCGAATTAAAATGCATGTAAGGTATGTCATCGGGACCGAACAAAATGTAACGTTATAGGCGAATTTTTGTTACAGACGGAAGCCGAATTCAACTGTTTAGAACAGATTCACAAGAGGTTTTATCCCCCAATCGGATTAAACTGAAAACGTTAGTTTCAGGGCAACTTGTTTATTTTCAGGGCAAATTGTTATTTTCAGTGCATATTTTTTCCGCCCCCCCAGTAAAATGCCTTCCCGTATGCCTATCATCCCCCGTACTTGGTTTGATCAAATTCAATACACTGTCGTCCGATGAACTGTCGGTTCGATAAACTGTCGTTCGACAAACTGTCGTTTTGATAAATTGTCGTTTCGATGAACTGTCATTTCGATAAACTGTCGGTTCGATAAGTTGTCGCGTCACGGGTCTCCCTATACAACATTACCTTCTTTAGTACGTCATAAATTTATGCCATGTCTACATACTTCTGACATACCATCTGTTGATCTGTGGCACAGTGGCGTCTCGTGGCTCCGAAAAAAAACAAGAACAAGCACGAACAACAAGTTTATTGCGCTGATAAACGTCTGTTTACAGATGTACATTCTACTTATTAGCAGTGCAGTTTCAGCATCAAATTGAAGAAACCTTCTATGTGCTGAAGTACAGCTGTGCTTGTTTTGACTGATGATGCAGTGCGACAATTTTAGTTGGAGAGTTAATAACCTGCGCTTGTCAAAAACCAGTTTAGGTCCTAATTAAATGAAAATAGCTGACTTGCGTAAAACACGCTTAGCGTTAAATTTACCCGACATTTTGTGTGACATTACTTACCGTTATGATTCAGTGGACGCCGCTGCAAATTCCCCTCCCCCCCGTGTCACGTCTGAGCTTATGCAAAAAAACTGCAGAAAAAGTGTGGATTTATGACGTGATGAAGTGTAATTTTTGATAATGTCAAATTTGTTTGATTATCTTATTTACGGTAATGCAAAATTGCATATAACACTTTCGCAAAAAATTTCCACAATGAAAGATGGATTGAAAACTTTCTGCAGTTCCTTGTGTTTTTGAATTGAGTATGTCTCTTAAAGACGGTCACAAGCTGCGTATAACCGTATATTTTCTAAACTTTTTAAGTAACATATTCAGTGGCATCAGTGAGGTCGGAGGCATGGCCACATTTGTGCTAACGCGGAGAGATCACTGCAGTCGAAGAAAATCTACTGAGAAAGCACCTCAGCATTTTGTAGGCGAATAATATGACCGGACACTTGTTGCAAAAATGATATACAATACGCAGTAGTTATCAGCAAAATATCGAGAAAAATCAGAATACGCAACGCCGGGTGTAATGAGAAGTGCGTCACTCCATAGACATTTGCAAAGAAAAACAAAAACTGCACAGTGGTTGCATCGCATCAAGACAAATTCGACTATTTACATAAATCTATGTTCTAATATTGGTCAATGTTAAAGTGATGAATTGTCATTTTACAAGATTATGCACAGTGGAATAACATGTTTGATGGTTTGCGTGATACATTTTGTTTGGAAATAAATGCTTAGAATACTGTATAATGTAAAGTGTTAAGCAATGCATCAAAATTTAAAGATACATCCCGTTTGGGAATACTACTGCACTATAACTGGTCTTTTTGATCTCAAAATAAGAGTGAAACTGAACCGTTTTTGACATGTGAGGCACAGAAAGTAATAACTAATCCCCTCTTCAGAACGTGCTTAAAAGATCATAACGAGGCAACTACATTTGTTTAGTGCACTTTACGAAAAATAAAAAAATTACAGGAGCAGAAATACCTTTTCCAACCCATCGAAAATTAATACAACGCAACCGTGGGGCTTTCACAAGCGTTGGTAAAACATTTTCCACTTTGGCAAACGCTGGCCATTTGGATGAATAATAATCGTAAAACCAGAATTAGAGTGTTGGCCACAAAAATAAATTTCGCAAAGTTATTTTTAGAATACCACTCTTGTAAAAATATCGTCGTTGCTAGGTGAGTCATAACTTTAAAGTGCGTCAAACAGCGACGTGTGTACATGCTTCTGAACGGAAAATCCGCAACGTTAAGCAAAAAGTTTGCTTCCATTCAAAATGCTCTACATAGCAATAATGGATGAATCTGTTCTACAGTTTCGCCACAACCAACCTCTGATATCAATTGATACAGAACGAATTATGATCGGTCGCATTTTT
>JGI24022J15233_10006460_pt1 | contig 12703 bp, 4 predicted proteins | sample Ectturendosymbi2_FD_15233 | JGI IMG/M metagenome (IMG submission 15233)
TCCACAGACTCTGCAGACCCATTGGCAGAGTTTTCAGAGTTTAATATTCCTTTAAAATAGTCTTTCCACATTTTAACAATCTCTGAACCACCATTTGGCCCTCCCACCAATGCTGGCAGTGATGGGGATCTGTTTTGTTATTGACCTTTTGCCAAAATGACTTCTTGGATACTGTTGGTAAGAAGACATTAATCATTAAACGATAACAGCTTATGCGGTTTATGAAACTTAGCTAAACTAGTTGCATTTTTTTGATTATTTGATTTTGCATCACCAAAAAAAGTCGTAAACTTCACCAAACAATAGGATTTCCCTTCCAGTGGCAGAAATAATTGCTCTAACTTCAGTACTCTGTTGGGTGTGGAACGCAAGAAACCTTCGGCTACTCTCCACGGGCCGCACGCTCTCCAGTGTAATACGCAAACGGCTATGAAATATGTTGTTTATAATGAAATTGAAGGTAAAAATATGGTTAANATCTGTACATGACGTCAGTTAGACCTCTATTCTATAGTATAGAGAATATACACTTTTTGTNAATAAGACGGAAACTCAGTATNAGATACATCAAGCGACATACCTTTTTGCTGACTGAAACAAAACGCGTGGCAAGCCTTTCCAAAAATTTCCAAAAACAATTTTAATNGTTGGGTACAACAACTAATATTCATTTTGCCAACCTCCGAAAACCGAAAATATCACTTGTCTACGGACTTGGTGGNTATTAGCACACTGACAAAATTGGTGGAAATCATGGGCGTCGGAAGGATTTTGAAAAAAAATAACCCTTGCCCCCTTCCGAAGCCCATGGTAGAAATGACAGTGTTTGCAAACTGATAAATCCACTAAGCCTGCTCTCCGTTAAGTTCTAAATACGATGTTTGAATTCAGGCAAAACATTTTTTTCAGAGGACATCGAAGACCTGTGCAGCTGGTGCGGAAGCAGAGATATTCCAGGAGATAACTGGGTTAGTTTGCGATCTTTTCTATACGTAGCTACAACTTACTGTGCAGTGCTCGCTGCAATTAACACTAAACATAAGTAGTCTAATATTTAGCAGAACATAATGAAAAAATAACATGATAAAAAAACAGAATGAATGGACAACACAAGATGAGTTAAACAAATTCCATTTGTTACATTGCACCAACAAGCCCAGAGAGTCGGTAATTTTTGTACTGATGTTTGAAATCAAAGTGAGAAATATAGTTCCATAATCATACAAATAGGAAAAACATCATTTTTGTGTGACCAATGTTCAAGATAGTACCAAAGTGGATGTCTAAACACGAGTAAAGAGGAAACAAAACAAGCCATTCTTTCAAAATTCTGGCAAAGACCGTGCTCCAAAACATTCTAAGTAGCAATACAATGCAATGCCGAATAATATATTTATGCTTAAACTATTTACTTTAGAAGTACATTTCAAAGAACATATAACTTACTAAATCCGTTCGATATACAAAGCTCGTCACTCGTTTCAAGTGGTAATTAGCAGCTTACCCACAATGTGCAAATATTTCCAAGTTTCTTCCACATACCTTTGGCCTTTACAGATTAAAGGTCGTCATGTGAATTATTCTGCACTTGAAAGCGGCTTCAATTGTTTTTACTGCAGTCTATGAAAACCGCCTCATTTCAAGAGTGAAAATACATCATCACCGGCAAAGTGTCAAAAAACGATCTTCATTTACTATGAGCACAAGAAATCAAGTCGGAAACGCTCAGGAATACAATCATCATTTAAACACAAGAAGAACCTATGCAAGCAAAGGCACTTTAAGGGAATGTGTTGAGTTCGTCTTGGCTCCTCAACATGAAACGTCTTGTGATTCTGAAATAACAAAGAAAGAAGACTTCGATTACTGGAGAAAAATAATTGAAGAGAGCAACTTAGAAGTTTACCGACGAATTCACGAATAGCGAAACGAAGCTGAAAACTAAACAACGACTAAAGACATTAACTCTTTAGAACATTGTCTTGTGTACCTATCTGATGTATTGTGAATTTGTACTTTGCGCATTTATTGTGAGTCATCATTGTGGAGAGCAGAACTTAAGATGGCATAAAAAAACTATTATACTAAAAAATAACTTCAAATTGCAAATAGAATTAATGATGAAAACAGCTAAAAAATATTGTTGTAAAATACCGATTCGCAAGTCACGATTAGAACACCAACCATATATGACCACTAGATGCCGCTATTGCACTGTGCGCTAGTCGAGATTTGTCTGGTGACCAGGGCGGCGTACGTCGTGTCCGAATAAGGAGCAGCAGTGTCTCACTTGAGTCAGTTGAAGTCGTGGGCGTACCAGTCTCAACACCTAAATAGTGGGCCAACGAGTAGGGTCTAGTGAACTAGTGATCTAGGACACGCTTGTAGCCAACAAACATCCCAGAACGGTTAGACTTATGGAGATACCGAGGTCTTAACCAATTTTCAGGCAGATCGTGTTACGACTGCCCAGTAGGATTGGTTACTCACTCCCTCCGTGAAATAATAGAATTCGCATCAACCCTTGTCACCCGTAATAATGTCTGTGTATGTTGATGCACATTATAAACCCGTATTGTTATCAATGTCGCAGTGCTTAACGTTGCATTAATAAAACCATGAGTGAATACAATTCTGTTGTGATAAACTGAGCGGGTCGAGCGAAACGGGCGGGTCAAAGTTTCTTATTTGTTAACTTGGGCGTGCCATGGACACTTCCTATTAACCAGTGCTCTCGCGGAGTTGTCCTAAACGTGTAGTGGTCTTCTTCTTTAGAAGGAGGCTGCCACAAATGCTAGTGTAGTTCAAAATTTTGACAGATATGGAATCTGCATTAAATTACGAAGACAGTGATATAAAATATGTGTTCGTAGGTGTTCCGGAAAGTTGTTTGAAATTTGGATGAACAACAGATTGTCAGCAAAGATTCATCTGTCTTAGATGCTATGTGTGCGTAAAACCGTACCTAACATTTTGTACGAAATCTCTCGATTCCGAATAGTGTAGTTCAAATTTTTGACAGATATGGAATCTGCATTAAATTACAAAATTTCAAAGACAGTGATATAAAATATGTGTTCGTACGTGTTCCGGAAAGTGGTTTAAAATTAGGATGAACAACAGATTGCCAGCCATCATCTCTGTCTCAGATCCCATCTGTGCGTAAAAGCGTACCTACCGTTTTGTTGGAAATCTCTCGATTCCGAATAGCGTAGTTCAAATTGTTGACAGAGATGGAATCTGCATTGAATTATAAAGACAGTGATATATAATATGTGTTCGTACGTGTTCCGGAAAGGTGTTTAAATTTAGGACGAACAACAGGTTGTCAGCCAAGATTTCTCTGTCTCAGACCGTCTCTGTGCGTAAAAGCGTACAAAACATTTTGTTCGAAATCTCTCGATTCCGAAGAGTGTAGTTCAAAATTTTGACAGATATGGAATCTGCATTAAATTACAAAGACAGTGATACAAAATATGTGTTCGTACGTGTTCCGGAAAGTGATTTAAAATTAGGACGAACTACAGGTTGCAAGTCAAGATTTCGCTATCTCAGACCCTATCTGTGCGTAAAACCGTACTTAACATTTTGTTCGAAATCTCTCGATGCCAAACAGTGTAGTTCAAAATTTTGACAGATATGGAATCTATATTAAATCACAAAGACGTTGATGCGAAATATGTGTTCGTACGTGTTCCGGAAAATTGTTTGAAATTAGGATGAACAACAGGTTGTCAGCCAGGATTTATCAGTCTCAGACCCTCTCTGTGCGTAAAAGCGGAATAAACATTTTGTACGAAATCTCTCAATTCCGAATAGTGCAGTGCAAAATTTTGACAGAAATGGAATCTGCATTAAATTACAAAATTCCAAAGATAGTGATATAAAATGTGTGTTCATAAATGTTTCCGGAAAATTGTTCAAAATTACGATGAACAACAGATTGACAGCCAACATATCTCTGTCTCAGACCCCATCTGTGCGTAAAAGCATACCTAACATTTCGTTCGAAATCTCCCGAATCCGAATAGTGTAGTTCAAAATTTTGACAGATATGAAATCTGCATTAAATTACAAAATTACAAAGATAGTGACATAAAATATGTCTTCGTACGTGTTCCGGGAAGTTGTTTAAAATTAGGATGAAAAACGGATTGCCAACCAACATATCTCTGTCTCAGACACCATCTGTGCGTCAAGGCGTACCTAACATTTTGTTCGAAATCTCTCGATTCCGAATAGTGTAGTTCAAAATTTTGACAGATATGGAATCGGCATTAAATTACAAAGACAGTGATGTAAAATATGTGTCCGTATGTGTTCCGGAAAGTTGTTTGTAATTTGGATGAACAACAGGTTGTCAGCAAAGATTTCTCTGTCTCAGACGCTATTTGTGTGTAAAAGCATACCTAACATTTTGTTCGAAATCTCTCCATTCCGAATAGTTTAGTTCAAACTTTTGACAGATATGGAATCTGCATTAAATTACAAAGACAGTTATATAAAATATGTGTTCGTACATGTTTCGGAAAGTTGTTTAAAATTAGGATAAACAGCAGGTTGTCAGCAGAGATTTCTCTGTCTCAGACGCTATATGTGCGTAAACCATACTTGACATTTTGTTTGAAATCTCTCGATTCTGCATAGTGTAGTTCAAAATTTGACAGGTATGGAATCTGCATGAAATTACAAAGACAGTGATATAAAATATGTGTACCTAGGTGTTCCGGAAAGTGGTTTGAAATTTGTTTGAAAATTGGCCTTTTTCATGTTTTGGACTAAATACTCTTAGCGGATTTCTTTGTATTTGATGATTGTTTTGCATTGCAATGGTTTCTTTTTCAGCCTACGTCTTCTGTAATGATGGAACATTGAATCCTTATTTTTCGCTGTAAAGAAAACGACGTGGTTTTTGCAGATTTGTGAATATAATTTTTTTTCTCCGAACCTCGCATTCCGCGAAAAGTGCGGCTGAGAAAAGTGCGGCTAACTTCACCTTGGTGCACTAGGTCTACCAAACTGTATCTGCCTTTTGTCGCTGGTTCCTCAGTTCAGTTATCTACAGTAGGCCTGGTGATTTTAGAATTTCCTATTTTAGTGATCGAGTTATTCTTCAGCAGCATCTGGCTGTTTTGGATAATTTTAAAATGGTTGTGTTTATTTTACCGGCGATATACTGGCGGCTACAGATCGTAGTGTTAGGTTTTAGTGTTACTGTTTGCTTAGCATTAGATTTAATACGTTAGCTTGCTTAGCGTTAGCTTTCTTAGCGTGAGGTTAGGGTTAGGTCAGTGTTAGCTTAGCGTTANCTTAGTGTTAGGTTTGGGCTACGGTTAGGGTAAAGGTAAAAGGTTAAGTTGTAGGTTTATCTTTTAGTTACATTAACGTTTACTTTGTTTCTACCAAGCCTTTTGCTGCTGCAATCTTGGTGGCAAAATAGACTGCCTTTTTGTTTATATGTCTATGCTGGTATCATGAAGTATACCTTCCTTTCCTGTGAATTTATTCCTTTTGGCATCATTCCACTACTTCAGTACTTGAAAATACCACTGTGTTGTTGAATGAGTGGTAAAAATTGGTTGCCTGTGAAAGGCAGAGCTCCGTAAATAGCAGAGCTTGGTTGCGGAGGTTTGATGACATAACCAAAGTCGTTAAAACCAATATTTTTTTCATTGAGCAATGAGAAGTAAATGGTAGCAAAAATGATTTTACTGCAAAAGGTGATGTTACACTATGGTAAAAAAAGTCTATTTTGAAGTTTTATTATTTTTGGATATCTGAGTATCACAATGGTTCGGGGCCAAAAATAGGTTTCAACAGTTGTGAATGTATAAAATTTTTAAACATCGCAAACTTCCATGTATTCTATCATCCATGTTTGGGGGAAACGCATAGGCTATAAAGTTGCAATGATACAACATTTTTCCTTCACTTTTTTCCTTTTTTTGATTTTGCAATGCAACTTTTTTCCACTCTAGTTACGTCATCAAACCTCCGCTATTTACAGAGCTCCGCCTTTTACATGCAACAGTAAAAATTATACATCTAAATATGTATTTCACCATCCATGTGCTGAGATACAGGCAAAGCAGATGGTTTAAAATGAGTGCTTGTCAGTGTCATGATATCTACCGTACTAGCTTATTAGGATACACAGTATTAACTATATTTTTGATACTTGGCGTAGCATTTTAGTGCTTACAGCCAGTGGCCTAATTCTAGCAATGATGTTTTTTGCTACAACTAGACTCTTGTCAACCACATAAGTCATGGGACTAAAGCAATAACCACAGAAAAAAACTTTCATAAAAATAATCATTCTGCCTAAATAAAACACAAAGTAATTAGTGTGAAATGCAATGTGAATGTCTTATCAAACTTATCTTATGAGGAGCATTCATGGATGCTGATAGCTCACAATGTTATATTTGTTCAGTTTTGCAGCCTTAATGAGATTATATCTTTAGGCTTAAAGGAAGTGATTATTTGAGCAAATTTGTCTTTTTTAGAAAAGTATTTAAAAATATATTACTTAGTCTGCAAATACAGTACAATTTACCTATAATGACACTTCCGCCTATAATGACGCTCCCATATTTTATGTGCATTTGTGTTTGGCTACAATGAACTCAGCTGTATTATCACATCCCCTATAATGATGCTTTTTGTTGATCCCGCAAAATATTGTGATATTTTTTTATAACAACAGTGACAAGTTTTCTTTTCACTTTAAAGTACAAGTTTGTCTATGATATGTGGAGCCACCACACAAACATTTTGTGACCAAATAGGAATGCATTTAAGTTCAAATGCCAATTGTTGAGTTGAGTTGTGTTGAATTGTTGAGTTGTGGCAAGTGTGACGTGGAAATGACATCAAGGATTCAGTCATCATCACCAATGGACAATGGTGGCAAATCATTTCATGAGTTTTACTGCACTGTACCAGGGATTGTTACGACTGTAGTCAGTGTGATTGATAGTTATAGTGGAGCATTGTCAAGCAAAAAAGGTACTAGTATCCCATTGTGGAAAAAGTATGACTATGACATTGTTGTTTTGCTCAATAGCAAAAATGGTATGAAGGTGGCAAAACTTGCAAAAGATGTTGATATCCTAACAATGATGTTGACTAAAGTATTAAATAATAAAGACAAAATAATTTCTCACTTATTAGAGTATCTGCCAAAACACAATAGAGTCCGTGGCAATCCTAATCAAAGAACAGTTTTAACCATTGCCAAACTTTGGCATTGAACTAAAAGCCATTTTAAGAATTATTTATTATAGTTTGGCTATAACATTAGTTCGCCTACAATGACGCTTTTTCTCCAGTCCCACGAAGTGATGTTATAGAGCAATTCTACTGTATGTGTTAACAGTAAACTTGCATCATTTTTTCTTAGCTTTTCCAAAGGTTTTATCAAATAAATAAAAGTTACGAAATTTTTGCATAATCTACAAATCAGTACACCACTACCAAACATAAAATAATATTTTGCTTCCATTGAAAAACCATGTATATAATTATGTTGTGCGATGCTAAACTTTGCTATTCAAAGTAGTTTAAGCATTTTTGAAAACATGAAAAAATTTGAGCATAAAACAATTATATTTTTACCATGTATTTGGACTTGACTTATATTTTTTTGAATTGATACACTTGGCAACATTAATTTACTGAAGACAAAAGGATGTCTTAGTCTCATACCACAGCACAGTACAATAAGCAGATAATGTATCCAGCCTTGATGATAGAAGACTTTGTCATCAGTGAGGTTGTGTGCTGGTCCGTTACATTAGTAATCAAAGGCCCCTAATTCATAAACAGTGCTGTCCTTTATTTGGTCTTTTGGTGAAGGCAGTGTCTAAACAACCATATCTGCTTTTTGTTTTGGAAAAACTAAAAAACTGTATGAAGAGAAACTGCTGACTTCTGTGAAATATGTGACTACTTATATATATGTCAGTTGCTTCTCAGAGTAAAGAATGTTAGTGGCTGTTAATTTTTTGTAACCCTAACCCTGCCATAACCCTCCACACTAAATGTTAAACCCTAACCCAATTCTTCCTCAGGGTGGAATTTCATGAGTTTAGGAGAGGAATTTCCACTTCATTTTTAACACTTTGGTGTCTTGTCGCTTTCAGGGGTTTTCGAGAAAAAAACACTGAAACGCATGTGGTTTTGCGTGGGAATTCCTCCAGTCCAGTCAGTGCTACAGACCCGGTAAAAGCCTCAAAAGACACGGCAAGTCTTCTAGTCTGTACTCGAAAAAAATTTTTTGCTTCATTTATGACGTCACCCACAAAAAATCCCTAACAAAAAAATTTTGTTTCGAGTGCAGACTATAAGGCTGGCTGATCCGTTTGAGTCCTTGAACAGCTTTCTAGTGCAATAGGCAGAGGAGCGATGGAATTGGTAAGGCAACCAAAAACTGCTGGTTTTAGGCCCAAATCTAGGTACAAATATATCGTAGGCCGGTTCTCAAAGTGTTAAGTTACCTATTCATTGTAAGTGTTGTGCTTCTTTTTCAAGTTGACATTAGCTCTTCCAATTAGGTATATCATTTTATTTTTTTTACAATTTTTTTGGTGGACTATCACATGTTTTTGTTGACAAACTTTAGTGCTATTATTTGACAAAAAAATGTTTTTTTTCCACTTTTATTAACACTTTTGGGTCCGGCCGCTTTCGGGGATTTTTTCGAAAAAAACACCGTCATCGACCCGGTCAAAAGCTCAAAAGACGCAGCATGTCTTGTAGCTTGCACTCGAAAAAAAATTTGTTGGTTGGAGGATGCGGATTTTTTGTGAGTGACGTCATAAGTGGAGGACTTTTAGGCCACCTTGGCCCACTTCACCTGGCCCTGGGCTCAAACTGTTAGATGGTAGTATTTCGCTGAAGCTTTTATTGGAAACTAGACTACAATCCGAACCTTTTGATACTTTGGATGACCTGCTGGGGTTTCAGGTTGAAAAGTTATGATCTGATGTAATAAAAACATGTGACTAATTAGCTAACTAGATAATTAATTAATTTGTTTATTTTAGATCATAACTTTTGAACCAGAAACGTTAGAAAGTCGATCAAAGGTTCAAAAGACGCGGACTCATCGAGTTTCCAATGAAAACTTCAGCGAAATACATTGGCCTAGCGTTTGGGCCCTAGGCCAGGTAACACGAGCCAAAATAGACCCAAAACTACTTCACTTATGACGTCACTCACAAAAAAACTGCAACCCCAACCAAAAATTATTTTTCGAGTGCAGACTAGAAGACTAGTCGATCCGTTTGAGCCCTTGAACAGCTCTCTAGTGCAATCGGCGGAGGAGCTATGGCGTTGTTGAGGCAATCGACAACTGCTAGTTTTAGGCCGAAATCTAGGTACGAATATATCATATGCTGGCTCTCAAAGTGTTAATCAAGCTATTGTTGTCAACGAAGACCATTGTTCCAATTGTAGTTAATACTAGCCTATGAACGTGAACATGGGAGGAAATGAAAGTTCCATAGGGAGGGAATGAAAAGTTCCAGAATGAGCAAAGGCAAGAATCCATCAAAAACCATTGGGAACCACTGCCCTAACCCTAAATGTAAACCCGTGTCTGATTTTTTAAGAATGTACAACAATTGCAGTTCCAGTGTTTGCAAAACAATAATTTATATAATTCATCCCTACGGAATTAATTAATTCTTCGATTGTTTATTTTGTGGTTTTTGGGTCATAACCTGCCAACCACAAATGCTAGAAGGGCTCTAAAGATGCAGATTTTCACCTAGCTTTTTTTTAAACAAAACAAAATGTTTCCTTTTGTGGTTCAAAAAAAAGGCATAAACCTACTGTCACTATGACGTTACGTATAAAAAACTCAAATCTAAAATTTTCCAATTTTTTTAAATCGGAACTATAAGTCCACATCTTTGGAGGGTTTGAACAGCTCTTTATCTCGATCTGCTGGCGAGTTATGGCTGAATGTGTTGGCGTCATTTTGTGCCAAAATTTTGGCGCATGTGGAAGCTAAAGCATAAAAGTTATTATAAATAACGGTTATTAACCATAGCATTTCCCCCAAAGATAGCTTAAAATACCTAGGTGTGCTTCTTGACAATGAGCAAACCCAGAAACTTCACGTATAAAAGGTGAAACTCAAGTATCAGGAGCTTGTGGAATTCTATCCAAACTTAAACATTACATAGCACAATCTTTATTGAAAGTTGTCTATAACTCATTAATCCACCCTTACCTTAATTAATCCTCAATTGGGGACCTGCTTCAAACGCAAACATTCAGCCTATCATTGAACTCCAAAAAAAAGCTATGAAACTAATAAGACCAACTAACATGGCATTCTTTGGAAGAGCCTTTCCAGCACTTAAACATCTTATGCCTTAACAAAACTTTATACTTCATCAGTACGCAAATTCATGCATTCTTATTACAGCAAACTGCTTCCAAACCATTTTAATTACTATTTTATTCCAATCAGCTAATTCATTCTTACTGCACAAGACTACCAACCTCTAACAACCTGTTTTTACCTAGAGCTAACTCTTCCTCAGGAAAATGTTCCCTTGCATTGATTGGCCCAAAATGGTGGTCTTCTGTACCAGACTACAGTAAGTCCTCTGCCACTTTTACCATCAAATGGAAACTTAAGAAACACCTTCTACATAAAAAATATACATGATTATGAACTTTAGCAGCATTCCAATTATTCCAGAACAAAATACTGAGTTACAGTAATTTATAATTTTGTTTATTTATGTTTATGTATCTTTGCTTTTTGTCTCTTGTTTTTTCCTGTGCATGCCCTATTTTTTCTGCATTAAAGTTGTTTTTTTCTGTTTTGTTTTTCTTTTGTATCTCATCCATTATTTTTCTTTCACTTTATTTGAAAATTTTGTTTAAACATATTTTAACCACATCAAATTTCCTCAATTATATTTCATCCACTCATTTGTGTACATAGGCATGCACTTTCATCTGTAAAGTTACTTCACCATGTTCTGTGTTTGTTTTCCTAACTATGCTTATTTGATCTCCAACTGTAGTTTTTCAACGCTTTTCAAACAGTGATAAATAAGGTTGGTTGATTAGATGACCTCCATGGTCCTTCATCAATCCTATATGAAACAGTCCAACTTTTTGTTTCAGCTATAATAGTATTGTATTTTCATTTATTCTAATGTTTGCTGACAATTCATTTACTTATTGCGTGATGGCTTTTTGAATTGCTTCTGTTTATTGCTGAGTCTGAAACAATAAACTAATCAATCAAACCTCAGAGCAGTATGAGTTTGAGATTCGTGGCTTATGCTTGAAGCAACTAAAAATTATTTTGTTAAGTATGGATATTTTTTCCTGTGTATAGCAGTTAGAAAACTGTAGCGTAATTGTCTAATTTCTTAGTAAGTTAATAATTATTTTAAATTTTAGCTGAAATAAGAATTTGTTTGTATATGATAACTAAAACTATTTGATTTGCTGCTGCATAACCAAAGGCCAAAAAAGGTCATCAATGTGTTCCATGTATTTTATTTCTTAACACTTTGAGATCCGGGGTACGATATATTCGTACTTTGAAATCGGCCTAAAACCAGCAGTTGCTGGTTACCTTACCAATACCATAGCTCCTCTGCCAATTGCACTAGAGAGCTGTTTAAGGGCTCAAAAGGATAGGCCAGTCTTCTAGCCTGCACCCAAAAAAATTTTTCGGTTGGGGTTCGCAGATTTTTTGTGAGTGACGTCATAAGTGAAGTAGTTTTGGGGCTATTTTGGCTCATGTTATCTGGCCTAGGGCCCAACCGCTAGGCCAAAGTATTTCGCTGAAGTTTTTATTAGAAACTAGACTCTAGTCCAAGTCTTTTGAGCCTTTGATCGACTTTCTAACGTTTCTGGTTCAAAAGTTATGATTTAAAATAAACAAATTAATTAATTAGCTAATTAGTCTAATATTTTTCCTAACTAACATCATAACTTTTGAACCCAAAACCCCAGCAGGTCATCCAAAGTATCAAAAGATTCAGATTGTAGCTTAGTTTCCAATAAAAACTTCAGCGAAATACTACCATCTAACAGTTTAAGCCCAGGGCCAGGTGAAGTGGGCCGAGGTGGCCTGAAAGTCCTCCATTTATGACGTCACTCACAAAAAATCCACATCCCCAACCAAAAAATTTATTTTAACGCACACTAAAGACATGCTGCATCTTTTGAGCCCTTGAACAGCTCTCTGCCACTTTTGGCACCCGAGTTACGCACGCGCAAAGCCACGTGCGATCCGGTTGTTTTAGCGTGAACCGCTTGATTTAGACCGGGTGCGAAAGTGTCAAAGTCAGCATTAAAACATATTTTATGATTCTCTCATCATTTTCACTATAGGTGTCATTTTTAGTGTATTTGTACTGTGTTGTTTTTAATGAAACGTTTTGGAACAAAGGTGGTGTGTCCTAGATAATCTGTTGACTCAGGTTTTTTGCTGTTTGCTTGATAATGCACGAGACAAATCAGTGATTATTGCAGTTGACGCTTTTTAAATTGTGTCTCTATTGTTCCATGGACTTCCTACTTTTTGTAGTTAGTGGAAGTTGTCATTTTTGATACATAATAACCAGTGCTGGGAGTTTGCGACAGGTAGTCCGCAAAACCGCAAGTCCGCAACTGCGGAGCAAACTTTTTCATTGCGGATTTGCGACACGCAAATTTA
>JGI24022J15233_10006461_pt1 | contig 12702 bp, 8 predicted proteins | sample Ectturendosymbi2_FD_15233 | JGI IMG/M metagenome (IMG submission 15233)
TCTTTTGGTCTTTACCCAAGATTCAGGGCCGTCGTCAGCGGGGGGGAGGCAGTGGTGCCCGGCCCCCCCGTTTTGAATCGGTGCCTCCCCGTTTCACGTTTGGCCTCCCGGTTGCTGCATACATCCAATACTGTATTTTAAAAATGTGGTTCCCCCTTCTGGTTTTTGGACCCCTCATTTTGGTTTTTGGCCCCCCTGCTGCTAAATCCTGGCGACGGGCCTGCCAGGATTCAGGACCATATGTAAGGATCGGAAGAAAGACCGATTTAAAAACTGACAGCTTTGTGGTGTTTGAAAACTCCCGTTTTGTGACCACAAAGCGATAAAGCTCATCCAGAAATACGTTTGCTTCACCAATCCGTGTATCAGTCTCCTCGCTCCACCTTCCGTCACTTGCAAATACCACCCCTAGGTGTTTGAACTTCTCCACCTGCTGCAGTGTGTTGCCGCTCACTCGCAACATACGCTGCATACATACACTGCCTTGGGTTTGTAGAGAGACATAGAGTAGTACCACGGTATTTTTAGCGTTGATTTTCATTCCGGCTCGGTCGCACGCAACTGAAAACCGATCGAGTGCATGCTGAAGACTGTTGAGATGATGTTAGCAGAATCAAGTCGTCTGCAGAAAGCAAACGGTTGATCCTGCAGCTCCCAACTGTGACGCCCTCATCTACTCGGCTGTGACTGTCTATCTCAGTGGTTCCCAATATTTTCGGAAGCACTCCTCCCTTTGCTCATTTTGGAGCGTTTTGTTCCTCCCCTATGGAACGTTCATTCCTCCCCTGTTCGGGTTCGTAGGCTAGTGTTTACTACAATTGGAACAATCGTCTTTATTAACGCCAATAACATGACTAATACAAGTGGGACAAAAACTATTTGTTATCAAATATTGGCGTTAAAGTTTGTGAAGAAAAACGTGTGATATTTGCAAATATAAAGTGAAGCACCTAGTTGAAAGGGCCAATGTCAGTTTAAAAAAGAAGTCCAACACTGACAATGAATAGGAAACTTAGATATAAAGTGGAAATTCCTCTCCTGAACACTTAAAATTCCAACCTGGGGAGGAATTCCTCCCCGGTTGAGAAACAATGGTCGATCCAATTCATGTCGCCGAGGTCTGCACAACATACGGTCTGCGAAAGCGTTTCTTGTGGCCCGCGAGAGCTCTCTCAACTGTAGAAAATGTTGCACAAGCTCGACCTTGAGTAAGCAATTGTTGTTCCAGAACTTCTTCCATACTACAACGAAATCTCCACATCGAAATGAAATAGACATTTGCGGCCCGCGGCAAATTAATGTTGATAATTTGGCCCTTCGAGCTTTCTAAATTGTGAAGGCCTGATGTAGACTATGAAAAAGAGCGGTGACAGCACACACCCTTGTCGGAGTCCAACAGCTACGGCCAACGGTCGTGATTTAATTCTCCTGACACGGACACAAAGTTCTTATTAGGAATACAGTGACTTGACGGCCAATAACAGGCGGCTGTCAACACCATACTCCCGGAACACTCCACAACAAATCGTTTCACGAGGAACCCAGTCGTATGCTTTCTCAGGTCGACAAAGCATGTGCAGACGTTTTTGCATACTTCCAAGATTTTTCAAAAATTTGCTGGAGAGTGAAATTTGGTCTGTAGTGCTACGGCCCGGACGAAAACCGCACTGGATATCATTCAGCCTTGATTCAATTGTTCCACGGCATCTTTTTTCAAGGCACTTGACAATGTAAATGTTAATTTTTTTGAAATTCCCAAAAGAACACAAAATGCTCTCTTGGGTCACATGCGGCCCGCGGGTCGCGTGTTTGAGACCCCTGGTTTACACCCTAAAAAAAGGGAAGTGTGCGAGCCGAGCTGGTTCAAAGATCACCCGCGCAATGTTCTGGCAATAAATGGCCTCGAATTGTACTCAACCTGTACAAGAAGCATTTTTCCTACGTTTGCGATATCAATCTATATTCACGAGCGTACGCGTGCAGAACATGCGGAAAGTCGTGGCATAGATCTTGTTACATGCTGCGACACGAAAAGACGTGCAAACTCGGTGTAAAATTCAAGTACAAAGGAGGCGTGTATCACCCAAAGAGAAATATTTTCCAGCTGATTGAAGACCTCGGGATTACTGCGGAAAATGAACTCAAATTTTATCCGTTTCAAGCAGTCTTTGATTACGAAGTATTTTCAAAAGAAACCGGCATGCAGAAACACGGAAGCACTGAATTCGTGTCCCAGCATATCCCTTTGTCATTTTGTGTTCTAACAAACGTACTCGGATTTACAGCGCCTTATTTTGAAGTTTCACAAGGTGACAGTCATGTACTGGTCAACAAAATACTGGATCATCTCGTTTGCCGCATGGGAAAAAGCATTTGAATTGCTGAAACAGAAATATGAACCTCTGATGAATCAATTAAAAGCGTATGTGTGCAGACAAGCAGAGTTGGAAGAAGTGAAACCAGATGACCACCCCTTGTTCAGATATGTTACAAGGCTTGTCGCTCACATAAAATCTCTTCCGACAATTGGATTCAACAGCGGAAATTACGACATCAACCTGACTCCTTCGCATTTGGTCAAATCACTGATGCAAAACGGTGAAAAAATCATTGTCACCAAGCGTGGAAACAAATTTCTCTCTTTGTCCACCTCAAGTTTGAACTGTCTGGACATTTGTTCCTATTTACCACCGGGCGCTTCTCTGGCAGCATATGTACAAATGTTTGGCTGCAAGCTACAAAAGTTTTTCTTTTCTTATGGCTGGATGACCAGCCCAGAGAAATTGAAAGAAACTCAACTTCCACCAGCTCAAGCATTTTACAACGATTTGAAATGCAAGGAAATCAGCGACGAAGAATATCAACTATGCCATCGAGTGAGTAGCATGTTAAGGAAGCTTTGAAAAACTTGTATTTCATTTGTAGCAATGATAAATCAATTGGTTGGTGTTAGTAATCGCTTGAGAGTGGTATGCGGCGTTCTGCTTGTGGGCCACTGCTCTGATTGTGCGGTGGTTACAGCATCACGAGTGAAGAGCTGCTTGTGCACTAATGACAACACAGCGCACCGCGGAAACAGCTTTGTGTCAAAATTAGCACCATATGAAAATTAATTTTGAAATAAAAACATTTTGACAGGTTTGGAAGGAACAAGGCATGAAGTCAATGTTGGATTTTTTACGATACTACAACACTCTCGATTGCTTGCCGTTTTTGGAAGCTGTTGAGAAACACGTCGACGTGTACAAAAAGATGAATCTTGATGCATTTTAATAATGCTATTTCTTTACCGGGATTGACAATGATAAACTTATTCAACTCTATGCCTCGAGGAGATTTTTTCAGCACACCTTCAAAAACCAACAGCGATGTCGTAAACGTCATCAAAGAAAATTTCGTTCGCGGGCCGAGCATCATTTTCCAACGACACGTAGAAGTGGGGGTCAAAATAAGAGAGCATCGGTACAAAGACGATGCAAAGACGGTGCAAAATGTGATTGGCTACGAAGTCAACAGTCTTTACTTGTACTGTTTATCTTTGGAAATGCCCACAGGGTTTCCGATTCGACGAAAACCAGAAGACAATTTTTACCCGGTAAAAACATATTCCATCAGTCAAGTCGCGATGGAATGACTCGAATACGAAACGTTGAAAAGGGCATCTACATCAAGCACCAACCCTTTTCTCATGAACACGAGATTGGTTGCAGAAAAGTTCGAGTAGATGACTCGCTCCAGAGACACAAACGGTTTTCAATTTCACGGTAAGTTGAACAAAACTACATCGTTTTCATATATGCAAAAATATTTAAGGTAACCTTTTTGTTTAGGTTGTTACTTTCACGGATGTACGAAATGCAGAAAATTCACCTTCAACGCTCGACTCAAAAAGTCCATGGATGAACATTTAAAGGAAACCAAGGACACCACCGACTATTTGAAACAACTAGGTTATCATGTGGTTGAAATGTGGGAATGTATCTACGTGAATCTTCAAACAACAGACCCGGACGTTCAACAATTTCACGCCAATCGACCGCGTAAAGATTGCACAAAAACGACGGAAAAGAAAATTATTGACGCCGTACGCGCTGACGAGCTCTTTGGCATGGTAGAATGTTCGTTGCATGCGCCTTGTGCCTCAGCATTTGAAAGACTATTTTTCTGAAATGTCACCCATTTTTTAAAATGTTGATATTGGTCTTGAAGGTGTTTCGGGTGTCATGAAAGAATTTGCATTGGAACAAGGTTTGTTGAAAAATCCAAGACGAAACTTGATTGGGAGTTATCTTCTGAAAACTTATTACTCGCATCTCCTCTTTCACAGTGGTATTTAGAAAAGGGTTTGGTCGTCACAAAGGTTTTGCAAGTCATTGAATACACTCCCTCTCGTTGCTTTGAGCATTTTTCACACGAAATTAGCGACGCATGACGATGCGGTGACGAAAATCCTGACAAAGAACCGTTTGGTTAAATTAAAAAAATTGAAGGGAACTCTGCGTTTGGTCGAACGTTGACGTGCGTTGAAAAGTTTCGCAACGCACAATGTGTTGACAAAGAAAAGATTTGCAAAGAAATTAACGATTGTTTGTTCACTCAACTCACCGACTTGGGCAATGAATTTTACGAAGTGCCAAAAGCAAAACGAATCGTGAATTTTGATTTGCCTGTGCAAATTGGTTTCTTTGTGTTCAATTATGCCAAACTGCAAATGCTCAAATTTTATTACGATTGCATTGACAAATTTATTTCGCGAAAAGATTATTGCTATGCGGCAATGGACACTGATTCAGCATACTGGGCATTAGCGCATCACGATTGCATGACGTTGTTCGACCGGAAAAATTGCAAGAATTTTACAAAGAGTACGAGCAGTGGTTTGTCAGCGAAACTTGCGATTCGCACAAAAACGATTTTATTCAAACGTGTGCAAACGGTGATGCGTGGGTGCCTGTTTGTGAAGAGTGCACAGAATCGAAAAAGTATCATACGCGAACACCTGGTCTTTTTAAAGTTGAGTGGGAGGGAGAAAGCATTGTCGCTCTCTGCAGTAAAACGTATTACTGTTCCGGCAAAGAAGATAAACTAAGTTGCAAAGGTGTGCTAAAATGTCAAAATGATTTGACGAAGCAACACTATCTCGACGTGCCGTATACAAACAAGTCAAACCGCTGTGCGAATCGTGGTTTTCGCATTTGAGATCACGACATTTTCACTTACACGCAANAAAAGCGTGGTTTAGAGTCTTTCTACATCAAGCGTAAAGTGTTGGATGATTTGGTGACTACTGAGCCGTTACAATTGTAACCTTCATATAAAGGTCTCGCTTTTTTGCATTCCGACCATGGACGTTCGTTTTGCTCATCCGTCACCGTTTATGATTGCTGGTCCGGGCAAAACATTTTTCGTTAGACGTGCGTTGCAATCTTTGCAGAAACTGTTTACTCGCATGCCTCAGAGAAGTGTATGGCTGTATGGCGAATATCAAAGCTTTTTTCGTGACTATCCCAATGTGGAATTAGAGGAAGGTTTGAGCTATTTAGAAAGATTCACTCCAGGGCCTCCCACGCTTATTATTATTGATGATCTTTTGTTTGCAACAGAGTTGCACAACTGTTCACAAAAGGTTGCCATCATAAAAATGCAAGCGTCATGTGCCCAAAATCTTTTTGATCAAAGCAAGGAGCAACGCACCATATCACTAAATGCTCACTACTTGGTCGGAATCCTGGGATTGGAGACAGATGCATCATTTAGCGCGACAAGTGTTTCCCAAGCGGAGCACATTTAAGCCTAACATCGTGATGGAACTTTGCACAAAAAGAAAAATTTATTGTGACCTGCGTTTTAACCCAACGTTGCTGCGCACATTGCATTTTACGCAAATATACGTTCTTCGCAGTTGGAAAACTTTACACAATAGTTTTTCTAAAGACTAAAAATAGGCTGATTGGAATGAACAGTGTGTAATTGTTGTCAGTTTATTTGATATACACCGAGTCAACAACATCAGTGTGAATACGTTTACAAAGATCTACCTAAATTTATTTCCCAATTTATCACAAGATAAAAAGACCAGTTTTGCAAAAATAAATGACATTTCATTACCAAGGTAGAAACTTTCTCATGTTGACTTAAAATGCGACTATGTAGATTTGAAACAACAGTAACGTGAAATAGCGACAGATTTGAAAACACTTTTAAGATACAAATGACTCTTTAAGCGCTCACGATACGAAAATTTTCTATAGGTGACAAGAAAGTTTGCTAATACGAGTCGCAAGCAGCACTATGAGCAGCAGCACGGAAAAATATCTAATTTGTTGCACAAGTTGGTCCTGTAACAGCAATCAGTGATTTTGTGCTTATGTTTTGATAGCTACATCTTTGAAATGACAAATTTTGATTTGCAAGTAAATAGCTTACAATGATAGTTTAGACAGTTTTCAGCAATCTATAGAGCTTTTGCAATCAAAGTAAAACTCCTTTGTAAATGGTTTGGCAGAAGCTTTTTTTGTCAGGTATTTAGTAACAGACGTATGATTTTGTAAATATTTCCACTTTTGCAAAACATAACGGCCGTGTGCCATTTGCTTNAAAAGTNATAATGAAAATGTACGCGCTGTTTATCATTCTTGTGAGACTTGAAATTACAACTACATAATTGGTTTAACTTCATNAACAACGCAATGATCTGGGTCTCAGACATTAGCCCTAATAATAGTGATTGCTTTTTGCAGAAGTTGTACCATCTGTTAGGAACTGCTCGCTGAACATAACATGAGAAAATCAGAATCAATGACAAGAGCGATGATTGTAACAGCTACTGCAGTGGATTAACCTACACATATTCTTTTGATTTTTTCTTCTAGATATATTTCCAGTCAACTTGAGGCAAGAACGCCGACACAACGTTGCAATTTTCCGAAGTACGTAGGAGCGACTTGGTCTGTCAACCTGCCACCGTTGATGCATCAATTATCTGACGGGGTCTTGTGGTTGTCCAAATTACATTCGATCAAGAGCGGACAACTTGGTCTGCTGGCGTGCGTGCCGTGTCTGTAGTCGTCAAAGTCACCTTGCCTTTGTCATTCCGTGTAAACGACCCCACAATTCTTTTTCAGAAATAGTTTGATATAAATTCCAAAGATTTTGGAATGGAGACGTCCAAGGTTTCTCGTGTTGGCTTAAATGCGACTACGTGGAGTGGTTACGTGAAATAGCAACAGACTTGAAAGCAGTTTCAAAATACTCACGTCGAGAAAAATGTTTGCAGGTGACAAACGAGTCGTGAGCACTATGACATTGTTAAAAGAAATTTTCTGCACAAATCAGTTTTTCAACAATCATGTTGTGTTTGTTGACAACATCTTCGAAATGACAACAAATTTTGACATGCAAATGAAAGCAAAAAGGATTGTTCAAACAGTTTTCAGGAAGCTGAAGAGCTTTTGAAATAAAAGTGAAATTTTTTGAAGTTGGTTTGACAGAAGATTTTTTCCAGGTTCGGTTGTAGTATGATTTTGTCAGCAATTCCAGTTTTAGTGTGCAAAACAGGCGTGTGCTGAACAATTCATAATGAAAATGCATCTTTTGATATGGAGTCAACGGCGTATCGCGCTGCTTATCATTTTTCGAGATAACGGGTAGTGGAATTGCCTCCACGTTCAACGCGCAATAGTCTTTAGAAAACGAGATTTTTTGGACAATATAGGAAAACTACACGTTGATTTGACATTTTAGAAGCAATTGAAATACAATTATGCTGGTGAATAACGCCGTGACAAATGGTTGAGCTGATTGGTGCATGGTTATTTTGAGATGATTCTGGTCTGACTTGGAAATAGTGACAAAATTGCACAAACAAATTACAAACTTCAATTTTCTCAAATTTTTGTGGGATTGCTTTTGTGAAAGCAGATTTCAGTTATTTTGGGGTATTGGCAATATTGAATTATCCATCTCGGGGATGTGTAGTTGATGCTAAGACGAAAAATTTCACGACCCGGTGAATAGAAATAGATGTTTGGATTGCATTACTGAACAAATCCCAACGCTTATGTGGTAGAACCGGATAGTTTTGTAAAATGTTCTGAAAGACTCACATGTATACAATTTGAAACTGTACGTAAACTGTACAATAGCAGAGCCATGTGCAGCAAATTAGGTTAGCCTTAAAGGTTTCAAAAGAATTGCAGATCATACATAAAGTTCACTTTACAGCAAATCGCTTTGGAGTGAACGAATGTGAAACTGTGCTTTCTACATTTTTTTGTAATTGTCTAGTTGTAACGCTTGAATGATCGATAGAAAATGTTTTTAAATCCTTGCAGTTTAGCAACAAAATCCGCAACGGAATATGTTTTAAGTACCGTTTCAATTCAGCTACGAAGCTGTAAAGACTGTTTGCTCATGTCTCCCTAGCGAATACATTCTAATTCAATTAAGACTGTAACGACGACGCGATGTTTGTCGCCAGCGGGAAGCTCGTTGACGCATTTTCAACTTTGTTGCGTTTCAGACAAGTATTGGCATTCAGATATGCGAAAATATTACCAACAGTCTCGAAAGAACATTTCACGGACCAAGCTAAAATATTTGAGCATTAACGTTCTGATTATTTCAATACGTTCTTAGAAGCGAGCTACCTGAATCGCCAACTTGCGCTCTGTAAATTATCCGAAATGTAAGCCCATTTTTAGTTTGCAAAACTGAAACATGATTTTACATTAAACATTATGTGTGAAAAAATTTTTTCTTTACACCCATTGGTAAGCATTCAACTATCGCCCAAATAATATTGCAAACAAGACAGTCTTTAAAAAATCTATTGAAAATAAAACGGTTTCAAGTTTTTAGTTTGTTTGACATTATTTTCAAGAAGCAACCATCAAATCTATTTGCAAACAAGTACATGTCGTTTTTCAAAGACTGGTTATGCTATGAGTTCAACTTGCTACTATGTTAGTTGGTTTAACAGCTTTCTTCCATGCGAAATGTTTGGTGGTACCAGAGATATTGATAATGTTGCTAACATTTGAAGCTTTACTTTGCAAAACGTGACTGGTTGTAGTGTGCTTAGCAATCCAATAATGAGTCTTTTCATACTGATTTGAAAGCATCGCTCAACACAAGAATCTGACAGCGAGATACATTTGCCTTTGTGTTTTGGCTTCGCATCTCATAGCAAGGTTTACGATCTGATTAAGGCTGTAGATCGATTAGGCAACGCTAGTTAGGATTTTGTTGTGAGAGCTAAATTGCACATGTTCCCTTGGTACTTAAAACCGCATAGATCTTAGCCGTGCTGAAGTCACAAACCAATGATCGCAGTCCCGTTCGAAACCACCGATGTTCATTTTGATTTTACGAGAACAAGTGAGAGAAACTTGTTCTGCTGTATATCTTGCATTATGTCAAAAACATAAAACAAATCTACCGTAAGCTTATTTTGAAATTATCAGGAAACAGAGTTGCACTTCATGGCTTTAAGTCTACACATGACCTGAAAAATTACTCTGGTTTTATTATTGCAGCTTTACCTGGGACTGATGTGAACTGCATCTTCAAATCCAATTTATGACACAAACTCCATGTGTTCATTTGTGACATACACCATCAAATGATTGTCTGAGACCGGTGCAATGTCATACTTGAAATCACTATACCTCAAAAACATTAACGTTATGGTTTCTCTGCCAGGGTGTCACATTTTGACGTTGTCTTTCCTGTCTCTTACTTTGCAAACACACACAGTTGCAAAGTTTTGAATCAATCCAATCAAAAACTGTTTGAAACTGTTTTAGCATCTATTGAAAAAATAAAACATGATTTTTTTTCTGCGTTTGACACAAAGCAGCGATCCATTCGCAAACAGACGCAGTTACATTGTTTTGAAGCATATTAAATGAAAAACGTTTTGAAACAGATTTGCAGAAATCCATTGAAAAAATAAAAAGGTTTCGATTTTTTTCTATGTTTCAACAGAAAACACCAAAAACATTATAGATATACTGATTGTTACAACCGTTTTGCAGTTAAGGACATTAATCGATAAGCGGCATCTCCTTGTTTCACTGCACTAGAAATAAAGTTATTGAATATTGATCTGAAATACCCGGTGCTGCCGCAATTGATATAATCACAAATATGCTTTACACGCTTTAACTTGCAAACGGTGAAAGCTCATAGCGTGAAAGCTACATTCAGTGAAAACAAATGGCTTTTTGCAATATCCACGCCCGATGAACCTGTGTAGAAAATATGTTTGCCGAACAAGACCGACTCACTAATCATTGTTTTTCAGATGCAACTTCTTTGTTCAATCTTAAATTCATGGAAATAGTTTCTTTCGGGTAACCCTATCAAAACATTTGCAAACCACGTCGCGCAGTTTTGTCTGACTTGGACGTATTATCGTTTGAATACTAAATGATTGACAATAAACTAAAACTTGCTGATGCAACTGTTTAGCAACTTACGCTTGCAAGTCGCGCAGTCGCACAAAATGTGTGACAAATTATGTTACAATCAGTTGTTTTCAAATGAATGAATATTAATCGACATTTGTGATTTTCTCTGTATTAAATTTGAGGTGCCCCTTATGTAATTTTTATATTTTGCTTTGAACACTCTTCAACAAACTTGCAAAAGCAGTGAACCCAGTTGGATGTCAGCTAATGTTGCCGGTCCCACACGTTGCGCAATTAGTCATGTCTTAGCTAATTAAAGCTGAAGTCGCATAGAATAGTGACGTCACACGCGCGGCGCAGGAGCTCCACAGGGATTAATTTTTTGAGATCTCCAACAGGCATGTCTTGGTGTGACTGGGGTTAGCCTGGGGTTATCCTGGTGTGACTGGGGTTAGCCAAAGCGATGTACGGTCTGTTAGACACAACTTGCATTTGAGTTGCACATAGCTTCACTGCATGCTAATTACAAGCCTGACTCTATTCTTGTTTACATTTGAATGCCACAGCGAGATTGAAAGCGGACTGCTGCGATAGAGAGACTGACGTCATACTCGAATAGCAAGAACTTAGCGTGACGTAACAGTGATTCGAGACTTGCCCAGGCAAGTCTATGGAGAAAATCAATTTACCAAAAAATTGTTACTTGATTAGGTTTAGTTTCATCTAAAAAACAATTTGAATAATTTTTGGATTCGAGCCACCCTTTGTGAAAAAAACACAGTGTATCAATTTAGGTTAAAGTTTTTATTGTTGCTACAATTAAGGTTAAAGTGTCTATCATTACATGATGTCATTAAGATTTTTCAACCATTCGCGCGACAATAGGCAAACTTAATTTTTTACAATTTAGGCACATAAGATGCACTTGTTCATTCACCTTGCTGTCAACACCAAACAAAATGGCCACTGTTAGAAAGGAATGTTGAATTGACGTCACCATAAAACGATGATAAAATTTCTACCTGTGTGATGTCATCGGATATAATGCCATAGGTCATTGCGTGAGGAAATGGCCGCCATGAGAAATCAATGTTGCCGTCACCACTGCTGATAAAATGTCAAGCGCTGTGACATCATCAGATGTTACGTCACCGGATATGATGTCATGGTGGCAATTCCGATAACAGAAAAGTAGATTTAAGTTAACGCCATATACTACTTACTCTAGGCAGCGTTTTGATCTTTGAAATATCAAGCAATATTAGATCTCTTGCAGCGGAGTGAAAGAGGTGACACTAACATACGTTTTTTTCCAATCTGCTCGCACATTTTAAGCGTGAATGAAGTGCTGGTGTAATTTACAATCACAAAATACGAAGATATTCCGCTCATCGCCACTGTGTTAGAGCCACCACGCTTAGACGAAGAGATGCCATCAAATTCCAGAATATTTTTTGCTTTTCCAGAAAAGAAACACGAATGTTTCGTTCAACTTGCATTGAATCTTTGAGCCACTTTTGAGCGATAGTTTGAAAACTGTTTTTTTTTTCTAGAAACACTAAACTTGAGATCTCTTTTCAAAGCTATCTAGTCCATTTCTGGTTTCAATCTCTTCACGTTCCAACACGTTACCCGCTTCTTTCTTTTTCTACACAGACCAAAAAACAGTTTTCAACGTAATTTTTCATTTTTTAAGCTTTCACAAACAATGTTTCGTTTCTAGTATCTGCTTGCAATAACCTCTTTTCACAAAGGTGTTTTTTGTGACTCTGTTTGTTTTTGACTATATCATTAAAACAGAAAATGCTTTCTAGATTTTTGAAAATTGGTAAATGGAGTCTGAGTTTCAAAAACTAAAAGTTAATTTGGTGCTCCTGCAGTTGACTGCTAATTTTAGTGAGAAATATCAGGTCTTGGATACGTAATATCGGTTTCCTAGACGTCACGAAGACCATGCTGCACTGCTCGAAATTCTGTAGCTCGGTGAACTGCAAAAAATGTAAAACTGATTGTGAGGTTGTCCAAAGCAATAAACAAATATCAAGCACTTCAATGTTTATTGAATCGTGTACAGATTTTTCCGCAATTGTTTTCCGTAAAGCATGTTCCCCGCAGAAATCTGTGTTTTCATCGAGTCATCAAACACGTGGCCTCTTTGCGTTTGTTCTTCTCGAGCGTGAAATGGATGCAAAACAATGTTTGGTGCTGAAGCAATGGTTTGTTGAAACTGATTTCTTACAGAAATTTGTGGGCTGCAAATCAAATTTGCAATATTTCGAAAGCAAACCAA
>JGI24022J15233_10006463_pt1 | contig 12702 bp, 11 predicted proteins | sample Ectturendosymbi2_FD_15233 | JGI IMG/M metagenome (IMG submission 15233)
CGTATCCATCATCGAGCACACGGGTCATGATCCCATCGTGAAAAAGTCTGATGATCTTCACGAACCTATCCGGGCAACCGAACTTCGACATGATCATCCACACAAGCCCTCTCTGCTCACGGTGTCAAACGCCTTCGTGAGGTCAACAAAAGTAATATAGAGGTCTTGATGTTGCTCCATACTCTTCTCCTGGTTCTGACGAGCGGCAAACACCATATCGGTGGTTCTTCGACCTGTGCGGAAACCGCATTGGCTCTGAGGGAGGTGACCTTGCTCAAGCTGCTTCAGGAGGCGATTCAGGAGAACGCGGGCCATGATCTTACCGATCAAGAGGAGAGAGATCCCCTTTGTGGTTGTCACATGATTGCTTGTTGGCCTTTCTCTTGCAGATGTGGACAATGGTGGCATCTTTGAACTCTTGTGGGAGGGCCTCACTGCCCCAGGAGGACTGAAACAGCGCTGTTAGCTTTTGAAGGAGAGATGGGCCACCTGACTTGAACACCTCAGCAGGGATGGCGTCAGTGGGGAAAATCCCGGGGCTTTTCCAGATGACATCTGCTTGATTGCCTTGGCAACCTCGTCCTCACAAGGAGGGATGTCGAGGTCTGGGTTCATGTCCAGTTGTGGGAGGTATTGAATCGCTTCGTCGTTAATGGACAACGGGTAGTTCAGAACATCGCTAAATTTCCATCTGGTCAACAAAAACTGGCTGTCACCCTCAAAAGCCAACTGATGGAGGCTACCGGCAACGACTGGGAATCGTTGAAGACGATGGTTCACTCTGCAGTCCTCCAGGTGCTTGGCCCGGCCACCAGAAACCACCAGGACTGGTTCGACGAAAATTATGTTGGAATTCAAACCCTGCGAAGAAAAGCGCCAACTCCATCGAGCCCCCCAGAGTGACCCTGGTTCGGACACGAAGAAAGATGCCTACGACAGCAACCATCGAGAAGTTCAGAAAAAGCTTCATATAATGCAAGACACCTGGCTCAGCAACAAGGCCAATGACATTCAAGGCTGCGCTGACAGGCATGACATGAAGCACTTCTGCGACTCTCTCAAGTGCGTGTACGGATCACCAACATCAGACAGCTCTCCCATGCTTAGCGCCGACGGTGCAACACTCATCACTGACAAGAAGATCGTGGAGAAATGGGCAGAACATTTCAGCGATGTCCAATATAAGAATGACCAGAACCGTCACCAGAAAGTTGTCAATAGGTGGGTTAGCATTTCTGTGAGGGGCTTTGCGTTTGTGTCAGGGTTGAGAAAAACCCGCGTTTTTTCGCGGGTTTTATTGTTTTTTTAAAAAAAACTTTTTTAAAAAGAAACAAGATTTTTGTTCTTTTTTCAAAGAAAACAGAAAAACCCCATTCTGAATTGTTTTTATTCCATCATGCAACATCACTATTTTTAGAATTACACAATAATAACTTGTTATACCTACCATGGCATTCAAAATTGAGGGTAAAGCAATGTATCCCATCTTTGATTTTGCAATGTGTTGTTGGTCAGTTCATTCCTAAATGATAAGGCTTGGCAACCATGCGCACAGCAAACAGAGAAAAACCACTCCCACACCAACTCTGCAGTTTCACGTCAAGTTTATGTGTATGCCCTGCTAGTTCAGCATCTATAGAGTGTATTTTGCAATATACGATTTGGTATGTTCCAAAATCAGAAAAAGTTTAGATGCGGAGAAGGCAGAAAAATTGGTGAAAATATACTGATTGTGCAGAGCTGAAGAAGGTAACTGTTAGAATTTACTCAAACTGTTCGATTTATTCTCTTTTTTTCTAGTCCTTTAAATTTCGTTACTGTTTGTTTTGTTTGATTGAAAACAACAATTGCAGATAAGTGTATAAGTGTCCTGCTTATTTTTTTTTAACTTCTTAGTAGATTTTTCAATGGAAAAGTAAAGAGTGGTTATTTTGGTGGGTTTTTTTAAGTGGGTTTTTTTAAAAAACCTGGGTGGTTATTTTTGGATCGTTTTTTTTTTACAACAACCCTGGTTTGTGTGGGGGATTGACATTCTAAAAATTGACAAAAACTCCACTGATTTAAAGTGTTTCATGTTTCAATTTGGGGGACTTAGAACTTTGTTTGGGGGGCTAAGCCCACCAAAGCCCCCTGTGCCAACAGGACTGAGAATGACCACAGGAACATTGAAAACCCACATTGCATCGTTCCAGATGTGCTTGCTTGTCCTTGCACTTAAAATGGTCTCCAAGTGGATTGTGATTAATTAAGTTAGCATCCCTTTTATGATAATGTAACATTTCAAATATAGTTTCAGGTGAAATAACGAACCACTTATATTTCTCACTCTGTTGCACAATGCATAAAGAATAGTATACATACTGCTAAAATCTGGATTGTATATTTGCACAGCTCTAAATAGCAAGCTTATGGCAACGTTTGATATAAATTAATAGAATCCTTACTTCAATATCTCCACAGTTATCCAATAGTGTTGGATCAGCATCAGAAGCAAATGATTTCATGGCATCCAAGATAGAGCGATATCCAGTACATCGACAAATATTTCCATCAAAACTACCTTCCACAATGGATTGAGCAGGAGATGGAGTTGTCGAAAGAAGGCTGAACATACAACTTTTTTATTAAGTTAGAAATTAATATACTATACCGTGAGAAAACCACAGTTTAAACTTGCTGTTGCCACCTTACCCAAGCTATGAAACAGTTTAAACTTGCTGTTGCAATCTTAGCCTAGCTATGAAACATAGAAAAATGTAACCTAATATTTAGAAGCAATTTCAATGAAGAACTTATGAGGTTGATCCTAAGGCAGGGCTGCACAACAAAGCTGCAGAAGCTTTTCTTGTGGCCTACAAGAGCTTTCTCAGCAGAAAATGTTGCAAAAAGCCTGACTCGGGATTGTAGTTACGGAATTTCTTCCTACAATGAAATCAAATACACCATTTCGACTCACAACAAATTTATGTTGGTCAATTTGGCCCTTTGAGCTTTCTGAGTTGTGCAGGCCTGAACTAGGGCAAAATGTCATCATTAGCAACTGATTGAAGATGCCAATTCCTAATTGGCTCCAATACAATTATTAAACTTTGACCAAAATATCACAGCACACATGCACAAGAACAGTGGTTCCCAAAGTGGGCGGTGAAGCAGAAATGGGCGATTGGAGGGCGGTGAAGCAGAAATGGGCAGTTGGGGGGGCGATAGGAGACCCAGTTAATAATTACATTCCTGTTGTCTTACTAACTTTGAGTGACCAAATGTCATAAAAAACAGTATGATCAACAAGCATGTATGCATGTAATTTGTAAACAAAAACTTAGCGTTTTGGCAACAAAACAGAGGTGAAATGCTAGGAGATAAATTGATGAACTGCAGTTTCCATCACTAAAAGTAAGCCGCACAGAAAAACTATTCTCCTCTATAATGAAATGATTATGATTGGAATTTTTGTCAGCTGTACTTCTTGGCATGGGTAAACTGCTACTTAACAATGCCCGTTTCGTTACAGTGACTATCACCGGTCAGGTTTGAGAATGCATGCTTGCACTTAGACTGAGCCTGTAATCAAAAGTGTGAGATAATTTTGGATGGAGTGGTTTAATGATCACAAGTATAATGATAACCTTGTACGAGTTCAATTCAAAAGCAGGAAGGAAATTTATATGATTTACAGATTTAGGTGCCAACAAGAATAAGTTACCTTAAGGGAATCGAAAAGATTCTGGAAAACAGAAGTGTGTTTCAGAACGCACTTTAGCTTTAGCAGCGCCAAGGAAATCCAGGGAAAGAGAGATGGTAAAGCCAGTGGACAACTGAAAAGTGTCACGATTAAGTTCAAAAACTTTTAAAATGTGCAGATTAAATTCAATCCTGCACTGCTCCGAACTCAAAATTTAGGCTACTAAAAATGTGGCAGAGTATTAATGGATTGATTCATCAAAGGACATCAAAGGGTATAGAAATGTTCTGCTAAGTTTAGGCAATGTGGCGCAGTCGGATAATGATGAAGAGTTTATTCACCTGTTGCTGCACACAGAAGGTGACTGTCAAAGGGTGTCATAGATACAGTATCTTGGTTGTCACAGTCCACAGATATCTTCACGAAGTTCAATGAAGTTAATTTGTAATTGCAGGGGAATGATTTTAACCTCATTAAAGCCACATTAGCAATCTTCACCTTCTTGTCCAAGTTTAATGCTGTTCAAAGGAAATTGAGCCCTTCATGAACTCTAAATAGTTTCGAAATCATTAACTCTAACAGTTTCCGACTGCTAAATGAGTTAATTTACTAAATTAACTTTTATAGTGAAATGCATCTTTGCACTCATTCTTGTTTTAATCATTTTCAAACATCCTAAATATACAATACGAAAAAATTGTGTTGATATGTGTGCTAGGCATGGTAGGGGGGCGATAAACAGTTGTTTGTCAAAAAATGGGGCACTAGCCAAAAAAAGATTGGGAAACACTGCACTAGAATAACTCTCAATATATTTATCAAGCACATGCTTTCTACACTGACATATACATTCTACATTTCACATTCGATTTCTACTTTGGCATACCACCCTGTTAACTCAAAATTCACTTATATTGATTCAATTCGCCACAATATTTCAGTTAGTAACATTTTATTTGGAATATTCCACATGTGCACATCATGTTAAAAATAGTGACATGAAGGATTTTTAATCTGTACTGTTTATAAATGCAATAAGAACACATGCTCTGTCTATTGGAAGCATTTGATAAGGTAGCAAATCCAAACATGAGCATTTTCATGTAATAAAATCTTTAAATAACAAATGACCTTCTGTCTTATGTGCAATGAAGTGTGACTTAAAAATACGTGATAATAAGCAGCTCATTGCACTAAACAACTCAGACTTTGTATAAAGCAATATTAACTTTTGTCAATATATGTTGACCTCAAATGACAAACATTAATTCTAGAAGTGAAAAGTTGATACATAATAAGAAAAATGACATAAAACTACAGCTTACAAGGCTTAGTGCAGTGGATCTCAACCTTGGGTTCACAAATCCCCAGGGGTTCACGGGAAGATTTCTAGGGGTACTTGGATGGTCATTGAGTTTTCATGTATTGCTACTTTTTAATATCCTATCAGGATTTTTTAAAGGTATTTTAGGGATTCAGGTCCCTAGAATCAGCAAAAATTATTATCAGGACCATAGAATCAGAGAAATTGGGTCGCCACAGGACCATACTTGGTACCTAACATTTTCCTTAAAAAAACACTGATCCTATAGAGGAAAATGCATGCCGATTGAAAACTCCACGCAGATTTTGCCAATGGGGAGATTTTGTCAGCTGACCGGGAGTTCGGGTTGATTGTTTTATGACTCGGGGGTACTTACCAGGAAAAAGGTTGAGAAACCCTGGCCTAGTGGGACAACTACCATTAAATGTTCAAGTAGCTTATTCTTCATTTTACAGTTAACACCTTAGGAGTCGGGTGGATTGAGTCTTTTGAGCCTTTGATTGGACTTCGGAGCCTTTAATGGGCCATCTAACGTTTGTGGTTAGAAAGTTATGGCCAAAAAATTGATAATTAATTAATTAGCTAGATAGAGTATTAATTATTAATTTATTGTTTTTAAGTCACAAATTTCGAACCAGAAACACTAGATGGCCAATCAAGGGATCTAACAACTCGGATTATAGCCTAGTTGCCACTAAAAACTTGGGTCAAAAAATTAGCTCTTGTGTTTGGGGCCCAGGGCTCAATGACCTTGGTCAAAATGTCTGAACCTACCCCACTTACGACATCACCAACAAAGCAACAAAATCCAAAACTTCCCAAGTTTTATAATTCCAAACTAGATGACTCACCGCGTCTTTTGAGGGTTTGAACAGCTCTCTAGCTCAATCGGTTGGCGAGTTATGGCATTGCAAAGTGACACAAGAGGAGTGGCTAAGGCGTGATTTCAAATTGGGTGTATTTCATACATAGGCTCCAAACGTGTTAAATAAAGCAATACCACTATTTAAGAAAAGTGATGACCAAGACCAATGATGCTTGTAACACAGCTTTACATTCAACAAAGCTTCCATGAATACTTATCAACTTGTGCTTATTTTTTGACATTAACACAAGTTCAAAAACCTGACTCAACATCTGGCATTGCCATCATTACTGAAACTAAAGTTTAGATGACAGATTTGTAACCTGCGTGATGACTGAAAAATACAAATGCTCACCTGTACATGCTCATTACAAAACCAGGTGAACAATAGCCACATTGGGAGCCTCCATGTTCTGCCAAACGAGCTTGTATTGGATGAAACTCCGTGTGTCGTGAGCCAATGCCTTCTGTTGTGGTAACTGAGCAACCATCAACAGAGCACAAAAACACCAAGCACTGAAAAATACATGCGTTCAGCCATTTATGCTTAGTTAATGCAACAGAAGGTAAACATGCAAACACTATTTCTGGTGAAGCCTACATTATTTTTGATTCGATCAATCCAAAGTGTTTTGTAACCTACTTGAATTAACATCATACTTGCACGTGTAAAACTGCAACAAGGACCACATGTGTATCTGAGATGGCTTCACATATCAATAAATAAGACCACTGAAAAATAATATTTGCCTAGCCCAGCATTTCTTAACCTTGTTCTACCTCAGCACCCCCTACCATTGGTTAACACCTTTGTCCAAACGTATTCCTTTTACTTTGACCGCCACATATGTGACCTTACCCAGAACCCCCTGAATTTGATTTCAACACTCCATGGGGGTGCTAGCACCCCGGTTAAGAAACCCTGGTCTAGGCTAAGTTTTAATAATTGGTTGAATACTTGTTTTCACAAAGCCAGTTTTAAAAAAACTGTTAGATTTTACAGATTTATAACAGCATGACTACAGCATTTTGGAACTTTGCAACAAAATATGGCAAAATGAGTCTAAAGCTATGAATAAATACATTTAAAACAACCTGATTAAGATGCAAACCACATACATCAACATTGTTACAATTTACAACCTTTTCTAACAACTTGTCTGAATACAATTTTTATCAATAGGCTTCTACTTCCAGGCAAAGACATCTGCAAGTCCATCATTCATTATTGACCAAATTAGAAATCAGAAATGTTTACACCAGATCAATGTCTCAAATAAAAATTTGCTTATTAACCCCAAGCCCCCAATTAAACATCATGGGTAATGCTCTTCACTTCATAAATATTACCACTCAAGATGCAATATTTCAAGTACATCTCAGAACAACAACTGCCAAAACACATATCATACAATTTAGATACATAGTGAACCTAATCACCTATAAAATTTTCACAATGTCACACATTCCTCCATATTCAATGAAGTGAACACTCAAGCATGATAAAAATTTGAATGTCACAAATACAAAGCATAACTGTACATTTCAAAAAAGGCCAACAGTTTGCTAACAAATTACATTCAATTCTACATGAAATTCTAACAAAAAAATCCAACATGTCTTATTTTGAAGCATGTTTTCTCTACCACTTTCTGAAAACTTACCAAATACGTAAGCTGTTGTTCAGTATAACTTCCAACACACTTTCAATATTTTTAAGAAAAAATGTAACATGTGTAACTGGGGGGGAGTCTGCCTTAACAACTTAATGAAAACACTTCATGCACCAATACAAAAGAGCAAGATTATTGGTAATGTAAAAGTTCACCTCAAATAGTAAAGTGCATTTGGGATCACTTCTTTCTCATTTAAAATGAATAGCCTGTACTCATATTACTTGTAAAAATTCAGTGGGGAAAGTAGCACAAGTTGTGCATCATCTGTAATTGAGACATCTATGGCAAATTCCATACATTACTGTAATCATACTATACCAATTAAACTCTTTTGATAATTTAACAGCTCATTGATAAGAGTTCAAGCTATCTCCAAAATTATAAATTTGCAATCTTCTGTTTGGCATTGTGTGCATTACAAGTCAACCAGCTTAATAATTTAAGGATATGTTGCATTGTAGATAAAAAATATTTTGAGATTTAAGCAAACATAATGTAAATCTAATTTTTATCAGGTCAACATAAATTTGGAACTACACAGCATTCATTACGGAGTTCACTGCCATAAAATGGTCCTTGGGCTTTTCAAGAGTAACAATACAACTACCACATCCTCCTTCATAACACATGAACTTAGTGCCAGTCAGTCCAGATTGCGATCGAATCCATGCATTCAAAGTCAATAGTGGATCATCAATAACAACTGCAAAACAGGCATGTCTGTAAGTAAAACCCTGAACAAGGCAGTTATCAATATGACAAAAGGTGCTTAATAACATCATATTATAGAATGCCACAACTTCAAACTAAGAAATTAAGTAAAATTTAGCTATGACCACAGCATGCAATATTAGGATTATGATACAATCCTTCAAAATACATATATATCAAGCTTCAGCAAAATATATAAGTACAATTCTAACCTCTCATTAAGACAGTGGTAAAAACTACCACCAGGTTGCTATGCAGCAATCATGTTTGTATAAAATAGAATTTATGGGTAAATAAACAAGTAACATGAAAATAACAACCACGTTTGTTATGTGAATATTTCCTTTGTTAATCATTTTAATATCAGTAGATTGAGTAAAAGAAATAAGGGCAACTTCCTACCTCAGTTATTCTCTATATATGTTGATTTTTCTTTTTGCATTTAAATGCGTTTCTCAATGTAATGTACTCAGCCAATTCCTATTTTCTGTGCTTTCAACATATGTTACTGATGCTACTTCTTCTAAAGCTTTAATTTCTATATATAATTATTGTTATCTTGTCTAATGATGCATTTAATTCATACAAATGAATTCAATATGATACAACAGGGTCATTTCACGTCAACTGATCCAGGAAATTTCAAAAATGCAACCCACCCTCTCAGATTTTTATGAAATTTGATATGCTTGTAGAACTTCTTTTCCTGATTCTAAATATAACAATTTTTTCACATTGGCCAAGTAGAACCAAAGTCATGAGCGTTTAAAGTTGGCCACTTTTTGTGTTTACTGAAGTAGAAAATTCATGAAAAATTTAGTGGTCTGACTTTATAGATCTACAGTATAACTTGACTAATACTAACTTTCAGACCTTGTGGTTTGGATATATTGTAGCATCAGGGATATTTCACCCAATTTAGGAAGTACAAGTTCATTGGACATGGGTTTCTATGTGTGACCCATGGGTGAACTACAGGAACCCCTGTGTTCACTCATACGTAACACCATTTTTGATTGCTTTAACTTTTGTTTTACCAAACCAATCCACATATGCCATACATCATTTGAAAGGTCTTGATAAGTTCTATTACGATCACAAAAAAATTAGTGGCTTATTGAGTATTTCACATAAAATATTGGCACCAAAAATTACTTTAAATTAAACACGATTTTTCCGATACAGGACCTCACAATAAGTTATAAACACGATGAACTGTTATTTTATCTCTTAGTCATGACAATTAGTTCCAAAAAGAAGTTTTGTTAACCAGGTATAAGTTTTTGAAGTGATTTCAAACAAAACACATTGTTCCGCTATGGAAAGCCTCCGGCGGCCATTGGAGAATCAGATATTGATATCAGTGACATGGTGGCATATTGTTCAAAAACACTTACCAACATAACTTTTCAAATTTTACCAAAAGAGGAACTGAAAAGTCATCAAATTAAACTGAAAGAGCGTTTTGAAACTGCACGTACAATAAAAGGCACAAGAACTTTTCACTACTTTTCACATCAGCGACGATTCACAATTTGCACTGGAAGTCAACGTACTCCAATCAGATGCTAGCACATTAATGCACAATGTCAGTGTGGGTCATTTCATATGTACAGAATACGACAAAAACTGGTATACTGGAATAATTAAACAAATTGATTTTGAAAACAATGACTTTCTCATGGCGTTTATGCATCCCCACAGACCATCCCATTCCTTTCGGTGGCCAGAAAAGCAGGATTTGTGCTGGGCACTATTCCACCATAGAGCATGCACAATCAACGCACCTTCCTTGATATACACTCGGGGACAGTATGAACTGTCTGCCCAAACAAAAGATCAGATAGAGAGTGCATGGTTATCATACAACACCAAGCGAATTTGATTTTTTCTTTCACAAAGTCTTTGGTGGTGTCCATTGTTTATATTTGTCTTACAACATATTGTGTGCTTGACTATTATTTTACCAAATGGTTGTTATGACGCTTTTCGTGTTTACTTAATGTCTTCTAAAGCAGTGGTAGGTGGTATGTAGAACACTAATGCAAACTACTTTCTTGTGCATGGTTTGCATTTTCTTCGCAGACGATGTCTGACTCTGATCTACATGCTCTTAAAAGATTTGCAGATAATGGAACTTTGTGTGTTTGCACAATGTAAAGAAGTGTTCAGAATAATGGTGTTGAAATGTTGAAACCTGTTTGTTTAAACCATGTGTATAAGAATTCATGTTTTCATAAAAAGTGATACTGCTGATATGAGACAACTTGCTACAACACTTGGTTAATCACAGTTACTCCTGTTTATTGAGTAAGGTATAGGCCTAGTTAGTCTGTCCACATGTTCACTAGCAATTGTGGCTTTTTTCATTGTGGCCAGGCTAGTAGACAAGCCTATTCAACACACAGGGCCACAAAAAGCCATAATCTGCAGTGTTACTCAGTAAAAAAAGCCAAAATCGTGGAAATTCCACAATGAAACTGGACATGTGAACAGACTAAATAAGTGTGACAGTTCCACAAACAACAATGGAAGTGATAAACTTGTTGCTTTCTTAGTCTTTATTAATTGTTTTATTGACCAAATAGGCCTATTTTCAGGTAAAACTGTGCTCTCAAAATTTTATGTGAAATACTCAATAAGCCACTAATCTTCTTTGTGATCTAAATAGAACTTATCAAGACCTTTCAAATGATGTATGGCACATGTGGATTGGTTTGGTAAAACAAAAGTTATAAGCAATCAAAATGGTGATATGCATGACTGAACACAGGGGTCCTACAGTTTACCCACGGGTTACACATAGAAACTCATGCGCAATGAATTTGTACTTCCTAATTGGGTGAAATATGCCTGATGCTACAATATATCCAAACCACAAGGTCTAAAAGTTAGTATTAGTGGAGTTATAGATCTATAAAGTCAGACCACCAAATTTTTCATGAATTTCTGCTTCAGTGAACACAAAAAGTAGCCGTCTTTAAACACTCATAACTTTGGTTCTACTTGGTTGATTTTGAAAAAATTGTTATATTTGGAATCAGGAAAAGAAGTTCTACAAGCATACCAAATTTCATAAAAATCTGAGAGGGTTGGTTGCATGACCTGGATCAGTTGACGTGAAATGACCTGCCAGCAATGTGAGTCATGTCCGAAGTTTCTCAAATAATATTAATCTTGAGCAAAGTTTTCTGTTTTTTTCAAGTGTCAGTTAAGAAAGATTTCAGCATGCTGCATTTTTAATTCACACCTCACTAGCATTGTCAATAAGGATAAAATATATAAATGAAATTTGAACCAACAATAATATCTTCTACATATTAAAAAGAATTTGCCATTTCGATGTGACAACTCTTTTACCTGAATAAATGTAATATTTGTGCTAACATACTGTACATTTTAAAATAAATGCCAATAATGAACTATGCTATACTAATCAAAGTTCAGGGCTCCCCACATAAAACATCTATACAACTTAATAAACCAGGCCTTGTCAAGCAATGACATAAAAGTATAGTTTTTAAATTCAAAGCAATCTTCACAAAGTAAGCATTACCAATACACAAGATTAACCAAGTCAGTAATTTCAAATATTTTGTCTCACCTGCATGAGTTTTTCCATTCAAAGTTACTGATATGGATGGAGTAGAATTTTCAGTAGAATCATACATAGCACATACTAAATAACAACTGTCCACCACTAAAATATCCCTTGAAAAGATCCACATTGAAGTTCACTGAGCACTTTAAGTTTGCAAAAGTCAGTGCAACAAAAAACAAGAGCATTTGCTCCTTAACTGTACTCTTCAGTCTGCACTTTGTGTTGACATCCTATGATCTGTAAAATCAATTTTGTTAAAAGAAGGTCTGCAAGATGTATTGTCAACTGCACTGTACGATCATCCAAAACTTTTGGTAAATTTTGCTGTTTGGACATCCTTCACCTAAACTTAAACTGCCACAACAAAAATGCATATTGCTGTCTCTAAATATCTAAAATGCACTCACTGCTTTACTTCACCACAACACCCTGGACTTTCTTAGTTATAGTAATTCATTATTCATTCTGAAATTAATTCTTCATTCACATTTTTCTTCCTCGTATTATTTTGTCATATGCTAGCAGAAGTATACTAACCCAGCTATTACGGTATGTGCTTGCAATCTTTTGTTAATTGTTCATCATCTTTTTTTGTAATCTTTCTCAACTGTTGCCGTGTGTTTGTTTGCTCAACACGGACCTGATGCAACAAGGAGCATATTCAGGCTTCAACCTCAATGTCTACACAATAACGTACGATATCACTGTGCGTAACAAAAATCATTTATTAAATTGATGCACAGGGCCACATCACTGAGGGAGACCTGTACCATTATAAATAACTCCCCAGCACGACTCATTCAAAACTAGAATAACTCTTTAAGTCAGCTACAGCAATCAAAA
>JGI24022J15233_10006469_pt1 | contig 12697 bp, 7 predicted proteins | sample Ectturendosymbi2_FD_15233 | JGI IMG/M metagenome (IMG submission 15233)
TTGGTGTGGTTAATAATATGTTTAAACAAAATATAAAAAGCAACTCAAAGATTTTCCCTACGTTCAGCACTAAATGCAGGGAAATAGGTAAAGCAAGGCGAATATTTTCCCTCCGTTTAGATTCAGTAACGGTCGGCGTTGCACACGATCAGTCTTCAACATTCAGCACTAAATATAGGGAAACAATGAAAGTAAGGCAACGAGTTTTCCTGCGTTCAGGTTCAACACTCATTTTAGGGAAATAGGGAAAACAAGGCGAATATTTTCCTTTGGTTGAGGTTAAGAATCAAATATGGGGAAAACAAGGCGAAAAGTGTCCCTCCCTTTGGAATCAGCACTAAATATAGGGAAAGCATGGCGAAGATTCTTCCTACGTTTAGAGTCAGCATTAAATGTAGTAACACAGGGAAAGCAAAGTGAAAATTTTCCCTCCGTTTAGGTTCAGCACTAATTAGGGCAAGCAGTGCAAGCTACACATTCCCCTGTTTAGGTTCAACACGAAAATGAGGTTGTGATTTATTTTTGAAAACTTGTAGTTTCCACGCCATGTGTACAAACTTTACAATCCTGTTTCAAATTATCTATGCTTTTGTAACCGTTTCAACACACGAGAAAGCATTGCTGTTCTACGACTTGTTCTGTAGCGTTTCATTCTTTGTTCAATCATGATGCTTGTTGTCATTTTGTTTTTCATTGTGAAATTTTTGTTGACTGTTCATCGTGTGTTTTTTTGCTGACTGTTCAAATTTTTTGCTGACTGTTAAAATTTTTTTGCTGACTGTTAAAATTTTTTGCTGACTGTTCATCGTGTGCCAAGTTCGCTTGTTCTCAAGTGACGAAGGGCATATCCAGGCCCCAACCTGACGTCCATTGTTGTTCGAAAAACAAATATGATACATAAAATACTTGTCGAGACTTGTTGGCACTTGCATGCATTTTTGCTGGCAGAAAGAAATGAGAAATCACAACATATGTATGAAATATTACTGGACCACATTGTAGTACTGCAAATAAGAAAATAATTTGATTATGAAAAAATTGAGTGAAATACACGTTCGTCATAGTCTACACTTTTACATTTTACCAAAGTTATATTTTTTTCCTTCAAACTATATGCTCACATCATCTTAGGGTCTTAATGAAGTGTTTCCTTTTATGGTATAGCTCAGGGGTGGCCGTTGGCCAAACAGCGGCTCTTTGAGCTTTCCGAAAAATTATGTATTTGTTTTTTATTTTTTATTACTGTTGCAAAATGTAGATATATTCTAAAATGGTACTGTGTTAGCTAGCGTGCCATACAGTATTACTTTTGCAAGTCGTTACAAAAAGATTTATGATGTCGCAGAAGCGTAGATTGTAAGGGAAGGTAATATAGTATACTTTTGACATTTTTGACTGTCAGTAGAAAATGTTTTGGCGTATGCAAACGGTTGCAGGTGCAAATGAAACTATGGACTTTGCCTCAGTTTCTAAAACCTAGTTAGGCTTCTATCTTGAATACTGTGTTGTATAGTTACAATATAAAAATGTCACTTCCCTGTATCAATATACCTTCACTTGAACCTTCACTTGATGGTAAATTGATACATGAAAAAGGGAATTTGATACAGTATCAAGCCAAGCTTAATATGTAGTACACAGAGTTGAAGAAAACCGATTAATCGAAGTCTTGTTTTTCTTAAACCAGAATCAAACGTGACCTTTTTAAATCTTGATGGTCAATCTGAACCACATCTCGTAAATAAAAAATCAAGCCAGAGTGACCACAATTAAGGGACTGGACCAAGTAGTTTAATTTAAAAGGAAATGAAACCAAACCAAGCTTTAGCACATGTCACGATAGTGTTCTCGTGTAAGTAAACTACAATAAAAAAAGGAAAGCAAGGATTGGGGTGTCTAAAAACCTCTTGCTAAAACCTCCACTCACGAGTAAAAAACTCTGTTTATCCGAAAACAGTAAGTTTACGTCGTAAAACTCATCCGGAAAATGAGAATGACAGCGATGATAAAAGCGATTTTTAATAGAAGAAAAAAAATGATAAAAGCGATTTTTAATGGAAGATAACGTGTACCTATACTGAACTGTTGCACCCAGTAGTAGCACAAAACAAGCAACACAGCTACCAGAAAAAAATCAAATGAACAGAAAAAACGGCAAAGCAAGCAAATCTCCTAATCAGTCACAACACACATGCCAAAACTGCACATTTATTTCAGCAAAAAAGTCTGACGCAAAGTTGCGTGAGGTCGTAGAAGTTTGACTCCGTTAACAAATCGTAAGGAAGAATCTGAGCAGCACTAAAAAAATCTGGAGAAAGTTAATCAATCAAGTCACTAAAATTTGAATCAAGCCGTTAAGTTTGTCGATCTGAGCTGCAGAAAATATCACAGTAGAGTTTATCAGGCAAGCTGCTATTAAACGTTTGGTTGTAAAAAAAAACTCGTGTAGTCTTTGAACAGCTCCACTTGAATTTCAAGTAGTAAAAAACGGGCTGGTTGATAGCGAAAATTAAAGTCTTACTGTATCTGCGACGATCTATCCAATCTCCAAAGGGAATCAATGTCAGATGCGTAGAAATCAAACGTCACAGACTTTCCAGGACGGATGTAGGAAGTAAACCCGTAAATCTGTACTTTAAAAGCAACGTTGGTGTCCTGTAGACACGTCGAACGGATTTGCGTCGAAACTTTTGAAGCAACGTTGGTGTTCCGTAGACACGTCGAAAAGATTCGCGAAGTATTCCGAGAAATGCGCACTTTAGCCGATACAGCGCACAGAAAACTGGACAGCTTGCTTGAAACTTGAACCAGAGACCAGAGAAAGGTCTGAGATCCAATGTAGGGACTGCGGTTGTAGGAAGCGATGAAAAAGTAGGGATACTTGAGGGGTGGGTCATCCTAGGTGTTGCAGAAGCGCAGGTCAATCTCCCAAATAAGCAACCTGATGTCTTGAGGTTGCCAAGCCGAAGCAAGGCGTATTAAAAGGCTCTCACCACTTTGTCCGCTGATAACTCTCCAGCAGCGCCGTAGCAGCCCAACTCTGGGCCTCCCCCAAAATCCTTACAGCGGCCCCCTGATGGTCATTTATTAAAAAGGTTGTCGATGTTGTGCTACATTTCGAGGCCGAATGGCCTTCAAAACAAAATAGCCTAATTGCAGACACAATTTTGGTAGAACCAGGCCCGTAGCCAGGTTTTAAGATTGGGGGCAGGTCTAATACATTTTTTGGGGAAAGATTTTTGTTTTTATCATACAGCATGTTTAAAACAGCTTTTTCTGAGCACAACAAAATTTGGGGTGTGAAAAAAAAGATTTGGGGTAACTGCTCCCGAATGGCCCCGTGTGTGCGGGCCTGGGCAGAACCGTCAACATAAAGTATTCCATTTGGGACCTTCATGTTTGTGCAGGGTTTAGACATTCTAAAAATGTATATTTAATTCACAACATGAACAGCATTTGCAGGTTGTGCAAATTAATTATAAATATTTTCCCGCAAATACCCATAATAGGCCCGTAGTTTCCAACTAAATTTTTTTGAACGAGTTTAGCAAAAGGAATCGGGTCGTAAATCATTGTCATTTAATTGACAACGATTATTCAGAGATGTCGTAATGAAATGCAAATGTAAAAAAAAATTTGCAGGAAATCAGAATCAAGCGTATCGTTCAGTCATCAAAACATTATTACCGAAGGAACAAACATGAGGCCGGTCAAAGCATGTGCTCCGTGAAGAACGTTTTCTTTTATCAGCACAAATTGGTGAACTTTACCATGAGCTGTGCTGTATGCTTATAAAGCGTGCGCATTGGGCTTTTTACTGGCCAAAATGCGCATGCATAAACCTTGCTGGTGTCTGGACTGTTAATCTCCTGGTGAATAGCACATGTTTAGATTAGTAAGATTTCGTATCTCAAATCGCCTATAAATCTTAACAAATGCAGACTAAGGCCTACGTAGACGCAACGGTTAATATCCATAATCCACTAACTGCACTAATCTGTTTTGAGACAACAATCAAAATGGAATCTTCTAACTGCACAATTAACTCCATCTGGCTGTGTGAACAGCAGGATGCGCAAATGTGTAACTTCGGTCGTAAGCACCAAAGGTATCTTGTTACTATGCAATACAAAATAAGAGAAGACTACCTGGGCTAGACTTCGTCCATTTTTTTACAACAATCATTACACAAAATACGTTGATCAAGTGGAAGTCTGACTTCTGGACTTTATACAACTAGGCATGTAGGCAGGGCCGGATAAATGAACGCAGGGCCCATCAGGGCAAAGTCGTGACCACGAGATCCCTGAAACGCTTAGCGCAACTTTGCAGTTCGCTCATATCCGATCCTTTACCTGCAGAGGCAGGTTGCAAAACTTGCTAGTGGATTGTTGGGGGAGATTAGGGACCTTTGGGCAAAATTTGCATTTTGTTTGATGCAGTCCCTGCTGCTTGCCGCAAGTGGCTCAAAGTTGGTTTCCGAAAAGTGCAAAGGGTTCCCATTATTTTAGTACCAAAAAAGAACCAGCTATATTATAACGTCTAAATGATTGCACTCTAAAAGTTGTTGAAGAATTAGCCCAAAAGTCCCTACCCTAAGGGACCAATGGCCCATGGCTAAGGGACCTTTGGATCACGTTGTTTTGTCAGGTAATTTCATGAAAATAATTACACAGGACAATCAAATTTTCTCTTATTTACAGTGAAAAATAAAAGTTTTGCTTATTTACCATGAAAAAGAAAAACGACAGTTTGCATTTCTGCAATAAATAACATGAAATGCAAGTTTCATAACACTTTTTTTTACTTAGCAAAGAGCACGTCTACTGTTTTACTTTAAGGGTTATCCTAATCCTACATGAATACCTGCATTTTTACTACAAACTATCATTAGACAAAGAATAGCCTAGTGGTTCCCAACCAGGATGCCCCGGCATCCCAGGGTGCCATTTACAATATTCAAGGGTGCCGAAGGCTAATTCGTTTTTCATTGTATCATTGAAAAGGTATTTTCTAAATGTCATCAACCTTAAAGTAAATTGCTATGCGTGCGCCACCAGTCCAATCCAAGTCCAGTGCTCATCTATGTTGTCAATTCAGTGCCATTGAATGTGTCTATCAGTGGAGGAAAAAAAACTAATTCACCCTGAAACGCATACGTACAAAAAAAAGAAAGAGAGTGCCTTCTCGTAAGTCAACTCAGCAACAGACTAACTGGGAACTGATGCAGCAACAAGTCGCATCAACTGGAGACGCACAGACTAATTGGGAACTGACTCGAGAGANGCGAAACAAGGACCATAAGTAATGAGCAAAACAATCTACGTGCATCCCGCAGCGAAAAGCGCGTGGCACCTTGAAAAACGCTTGGTGGCGCCATTGCCCAACGAATGTGTAGGCTACATCACAAACAAAAACTGTCAATTACTACCCCAACACACTTTTTGCATCTCCAAAAATATGCACTCCCTTACACCTATGGAAGGATGTGACTAGGTTTCAGAGAGGGAAATTGTTCATATGCCTGGTAACTAAAACACGAAAAACTCAGATCCACTTGTGGTTGTTGTTTTGAAGTGACAACAGATGGCGACTGCTTGCCTTAGTGGTTTGATTGTATTTTGAAAACCAGGCTTCTGTGACGTAGAAATAAATTTATTGTGGCCTTGACTGCTTCATATTTGGTAAAATACAACTGCCGCACTTATTATAGTCTCCATTTCAATGATGAAAGTTCTACCAGTAACAATCCGAATGGTAAAGCTTTTTTATGCGTTATTAGAATAATTTCACCATTGTAATCAGGGTTGAGGAGTCGGAGGTACAATATCCAACTCCGACCTTTCCAAAATTTGCGACTCCGACTCCCGATTCTGACTTTACAAATTTCCGAATCCGGCTTTCCGAAATTTCCGACTCCGACTCCTTAACATAAAGGGAATTAAATTTGGCTGTTAAAATCAATGGAAATCGTGGTGCTCAGCGAGAAATCTCTGCTTCAACAAAAGTTTCAAAACAAATTGCACCATTTCAACAGAAATTCCCAATTTAGGAGTGTGGTGTAAAAAATGATCCAATTGGACTTCCGGAGTCGGAGTCGGTCAAAAAAATCCGGTTCCGACTCCCAGTGTTGTTAGGAATCCCACTCCAACTCCACCCAACAACCTTCGACTCTTTACAATTCCGACCCTGGCTCCAACTCTGCAACCCTGATTGAAATAATTGTCGTGCTGTGACGTAGAAAAACACCGTTGGATAAACAAGTCTGAAAATGGTCGTTGCTGAATTGGAAAAAAAAAACTGCAGCGAATAAAGAAGTGCTCCTTTCGCAACAGTAAATGAAGTAAGTTTTGCTTTGTAATTAATAACCCAACTTTTTCAAATTTTAAAACAGAGTTTCAGAAATGAAGCTAGAGTTAATATTCGATTTCTAAAGTATGCCAAATGAAATGTGACTTCGTGACGTGCCTTTGGCATTCTTGACGACTGGTACACCGCTTGGGAGACTGCCGGCTAGTTTTACACTTCAGGAGACACAATATCTTCTGGAAGGTTAGAGTTCACGAGCAGATGGACATAATTGATCTGTGAAATCTGTATTCGTTATATTCGGCCTTCTACTAGTAGATTGAAAGAACAAGGAAGACCCCAGACTCGATGGTGCATATATTCATCAAATGTCACGGGGATAGCGGATGGGGACTACAGGGATAATGACCTTAATTTCAACTACAATTCTCAGGAATACAGCGCACTAAACAGCTACAACAATAGTTGACGGTATTTTCCAGATAAACAAAACAAAGTAGTCACTGTCAGCTTGCAAGTCACAAAAAAGGCGTCAAACAGCCATCGCCATTTGACGTAACAATCTTAATGAAATACCTCTGTTCGATAACTAACGTATTGTCTCAGTGGAATCGAAAGAGCAGGTTGTTCTCTCTTGCTTACCGTTGTGCCCAACGTAAGCATGGGGGTTGAAAGGGGGGCATGGGGTCTTACCCGTTTTTTTATAAAGCATTCTTCACTTAAAAAATAAGGCTTTCTCAAAAACGGACTTCATTTTTCAGCTGGAAAACTGAATAGCAAAATATGTTTTCACTTTTCAGCTCAAAATAGTTTCACATTTGACATGGAAAAATGGTATTGCTCATGAGTGATCGAAAGACTATAGGCATTAAAAATAGTCACAATACGCCATTGTTTACTAACATTAGTCACTATACACCATGGTTTGCTTTTAACCAAAGTTGAAAATAATTCTATTTTGGCCATTGCAATTCTGTTCCAAGTTTTCAAAAGTGGTCTTCCTTGAAAAACGTTTGTCACTTTCAAAATAGTTTTACACGTCCGCTTTCACCTTTCATCAAGAAGAAGAGATAATAATCTTCATTCCCGGTGTAGTTTTCTCAGTTATTGTTCTGGCAAGCGAATTCAAATAGTTTTGACTATATGTGATATGGATTGTGAAAAGCACGTTCATAACAAACTTTAGATTATGACCTCTTGAAGCTTCAGTAACGTTTTTTCGTTGTGTTCAACCACGAAAAAAAATTCAAAACATTCAACAAATGTGTTGAAGATAATGCGTTAACGCAATCAGGGGCGTAACGAAGGGACAGGGGGCCACAATTACCCGGGCGCCGAATCGCTATGGGGGCGCCGAATGACTGCGGGTGAGCAGAAAGTCCTAACAATGTTACAAGCAGAACCGTCGCCAGAAAGCCTTCAATAGCGGGTTTTACGTTTATGCAAGGGGCTTGACAATCCAAAATTCGACAAAAACTCCACTGATTTGTAGTGTTCCATATTTCGTTTTGGGGGGCTTGGAGATTTGTTTCGGGGGCCAAAGCCCATCATAGCACCACCGTGGCGACGAGGCTGGTCACAAGTACATTCATCAATACAGTACATTTGCCTCCGAAACGCCTTAAGTTCGAATATGGGGGCGCCAAACTTGCTTCTTGTCCCGGACGCCATCTAACTTCGTTACGCTCTTGCACGCAATGGAGCAACCCATTCAAACGGGTTGTGCGGATCAGCATGAAATCCAACATGCGGTTGAAAAGTTTCCTTTGTGTTGGTTGAACGTTGACTCTTTACCACTGATATGCAAGCCGCGTGTTTCTGGCCGGCACCCTGGAATACGCAGCAGTGGCGAACTGCATTAATCGTCCTTCCCATAGCTTAACTTTTCTAGGTAGATTGATTCACTGCCAATGCTTCCTATGCAAAAGCTTTGCTCAATATCACGATATGGACATTAATACAAAGGCCTTTTCAGGTCAATCTGAAACATAAATTAAATGTAACCTATATGCACCACAAAACTTGCACCAGAAGCACAAGCAACGTAAAAAGCCACGCCATCGCAGAAAAACAAGTGCTTTTTAAGTAAATACAGAAATTAAAAAAAGAAAACATTCCAAGCGGGAAATGAAGGGAACGAACTCAGGAACGCGTCAGTGACAAAAGTCAAAAGGAAACTCACTTCAAATCTTCGACGGGCCGCAAATTGAAGGCGTGGAAAATCCAATGCTAAACTTTCCGACACGACGGGAGACAAGTTATAACTGCGAAACAATTTTCCACTGCGATCAGCTACAATCCATAATGCACGTCGCCGAGACACAAGCTTGAACGCTTTATCACATAGTACCACGCACGAGTTCAACACAATCGAATTTTGCGCGCGTAACAATACATGCTATAATAATCACAAAGATAATAATGTAGTAATAATTGCCAATCATCAATACGACGGAGACGTTATCGATTGACTGTATCGTTGAGGCTGCAAATTAGACACATTTTATGAACAGGTCGCCTGAGCTCTCGCCCTTTCACTTTCACCATGACGACTCGCACCACGCCATGCTTGTCTGGAAAAAACTCCTTCACCTTTTCCAGTGACCGCTGAGCTCTTGGCGTGACGTTGTGAACGACCAATACAACGTCGTCAATTCGAAGGTTGTGTTATTCTCACGCCATTTCTGTCTAGCAATGACGATGTCTAGATAATCTCTCGCAAATCTCGACTGTTAAGAGATATACTGAACATACCGCCAACTAGGTGAAAATTTGTCTTTGTCGTCGGTTTGTTCAAGTGAAAATCCTGGCGGCGCGGTCAATCGAAGCAGGTTGTTTGGGGCGCAGAGTAAGCGGATATGGACGACCGCAGACCGCTCGTGTCACTCAGAAAAGGATTACAAAGCTGCACAATGTAACTTTCTTTTTGGTCTAGCTGCGAATATTTTCCTTCATTGACGTCATTGGAAATGATGAAACAGCTTCACTCGAAGCATGATTTTGTAGCGGAAGCAGTGGATGCACTCATTGTGCAATGCTCAGAGCATTTATAACAACTAAATCCTGTGGAAGTGAAAATAGAATCATTGATAGCAGGAGGAAGCTAACTAAAGATTTCACAGAATTTTGCTTAAAACAAGCATTTTGTATGACCAAATCTTGTGGAAACGACCTACCTACTGTAATTGTTTACAAAAAGCTTCAATTAGCAAAAATATCTTCTATCTTTTGAAATAGTATACAATAGCGGAATATTTTTATGGGATTTTTTATTCTAGTAAAATTTGAAAGTTTTTTTCGCATTTACGATAGCCGAAGGAAGTTTTACTGAAAACAAGTAAAACAAGGACCGTTGTTTTTAAGATATGTTAAAGTGTCGTTATTTGGTGATTGAAACTGCATAAATATTTCACCTAATTTGTGAAAAAGGTGAAGTTTTATTATACTAAAGTGTCGTCGCCAGTATAAATATTACGAATACACAAGAACATCACCACAAAATTAACGTGGGCCCGGGGCACCGAAAAACTCGAAGATTATTTTCTCAAGGAGTCCCTAAAGTTGTTAGAAGTGCGTCAGTGGCCGCTACGGCTGCATAACTATATGAGTAGCTTACTGTAATTTATGGCAAATGAAAGAAAAGAAGAATCTGCATATGCCAAACAACAGCAAACTGCAACAAGAAATTCAATCTAACATGCGGGTAATCTGCAACAAGATATGGTACAGACCAGAAACAATGTACCACAGGCAATTTTTAGGTACCGACAGTGAAAAGAACAAATATCATCTAGAAGAAATGAGCGAAACATGATGATTGGGCGATTCATATGAAATAAACAAGCATCATGCAACAGATGAGAATAAATTTACATAGTCAATTACGAAATGGGGTTTATTACGAAAAGTCATGCTTGTTACGTTACGTACTATACAGTGCGATAAGAAACTTATTGTTACTTTTGGAGAATCTACCGTAGGAGAATCTTTTAAACTGTTGCGGTTTCCTGGACCATGTCACTGCTCTTTTATATGCTAGTTTCCTTTACCTAGAGAAGTGCCAAATTTAGGCAAAAGTTATTTTGTCTTCCAGATGATGTAGTGAAGTGAGAGTGAGTTTCAGTAATCTTTTGAAGGAAGCTATCACACGATTGTGACAATGTATTGACACGAAATTTGTGCATTAATTTGGATTGCTCTAATTGATATATATCTTTCATTTAAGAAAAACAACAGTGGTTTATGCAAAGAGGTTATGTGATATTTGAAATGACTAAATGCGAGAGCGCGCAATGCATTGTTATTCTTATCATTAACAGGTTCAAGCACAGAATGGCAAGTTGTCCCATGGGATACAATGAAATATTGGAGATGACTATAATCGAATCAAGAATAGAATATTCCTAAGGCATTAATTGGTGCAAAGTTTTTAATTTTTGTATATCATACTTTAGGCAAATGAAAGCTTTGATTTCAAGTATTTGGCATGAGAGGTCCAATTCAGAGAATCATTTACCAAAACACCTAAATATTTTACAGACGATTTCCGATACCACACAACATTACGAAGGTGAATTTTTAAATTTTCTTTTTCTTCTTCAGCTTTACAGATTGATTTTTCTGTGATAAAATACATGGGTTACCCATAATTTATAGATATATATTTGGATGCATCAACTCATCCACTTTTATTGATTCATTTTTTACCATAAGTACAATATAGATTGAATCATTACGTGCTAAACATAAATATATGTCATCAATAATAATTTAGTAGTGAATAAAGAACACGTGGGAAAATCGTTAACATACATGACAAAAAAGAATGGGGCAAGAGTGAAACTCTGCGGAACGCCACGTGTAATATATATTTTGGATGTCGTATTTTGCATAAATGTGGACTGTCCACGATTTGGCAAGCAACTGTTCATTTACATCAGCGGGATACCTTCACAGTAATTCCAAAATTCAATTCTGTTTTTCTTTGTACGATTTCATGATCGACAGTATCAAATACTTTCGAGCGGTCTATAAATAGCGAAAAGTTAGGAGTCTTTTGTGGTGATTGGCTAGAACAGTCTTATAATGAAAATGACGGCCAATGAAAACGATAGCAACGAGATATTGCAAACGCTTCGATAACTCCTGTTATCATCATCAGTGCACTGCAAATGCAATTGCCAATGCAATGCACTGATGATGTTAACAGGAGTTATCAAAACGTTTGCAATATGTCGTTGATATCGTTTTCATTGGCCGTGGTTTTTCACTATAAGGCTATTTAGTATTTCCGCTTTTCGTGTACCAAGGCTAGAACAGTGGTTTTCAAACGGGTGCCACTTGGCTCACTAGAGGAGGAATTCTGGTGGAATCGAAGATTGTTATTCCTCAACTACTGGAAAGTTCTCAGTTTTGTTCACTCTCTGTTACATCATTTGTGTTCATGTGTTCTTATTAATGACAGAATGTTATCACAATCACAAGAAGGAAGCAAGCATAGTTTTCACGACGAGACCACATTGCAATGCCGATGGACGAAGTATGCAGCAGTGTTGTTAGTAAAGTTCCATTCATCAAGCTAGTTCACTTTTGAGAGGAATGTAAGCTGCAATGTTTCAGCAATGTGAAACATGGTCCAATGAAGTGATTGAGGCAGTTTCGACTGGTTGCACTTTCCTGTCTCTCTGGCGTTATTACGTGTACATTGTGCACCGCTACAATATTGCTTCAATAGTTGGACATTAGCTAGCAGGAAAAAACAACAGTGATTATGCTAAGCATTTTTCATTGAAGTGAGCTATGTCCGTCTACTGTACATTACTGTCTCACTTCACAGGTATTTCCAGCAATCTTTCCCGGCTTGCTGTGGAGTTAAAGGCCGCAAAGGATAGAATTGCGCGTTTGGAACCGCCTGAAAGTTGTTCGACTTCAAACAAGAATGATGTTCAGTCACTTCGATCTGGTGAATCAGTTTACTGTCATGACAAATGGCGGGTGAGTTTGGAGGTTTACCCCAAATGTGGAGGTAGTGTCTGAAAAGTAAGGTGTTAGCACTACATCAAGGACACAGTGGCTAGCTTGGTTTTGGTTGAACCAACGTTATGCACGGCGTTAACTGTCTGCACTTCAGTAAGATAAGGTCTTTCTTGCTTTCGCAGGTTATCTCACAAGCAATTATATTGTACAGTATACACGTAGTAGCTTTCTAAACCAGTGTATCTCAACATTTTTTCAGTCTCGGCCCAGTGGCGAAACTAGCACATTGGGCAAGGGGGGTCAAATCGCTGTTGTAGGGGCCCGTGTTAAAACCGTAAAGTATATGACGTCATGGTGCTCATTCAACCTTGGTACGACCTTTCTGCAACATTCCTTTCCTTACAAGTTACGA
>JGI24022J15233_10006471_pt1 | contig 12697 bp, 5 predicted proteins | sample Ectturendosymbi2_FD_15233 | JGI IMG/M metagenome (IMG submission 15233)
GATCAGCTGCAGTTCCACTTCGCTTTGCCGCTGCGTCCAGTGGCGTAGCCAGCCCAAAATTTTGCTGGGGCCAAATTTTTTGACTTTAGGCGGGCAACAGTATTTTGCTTGGAAAACCGCCTCTTAAGGCACAATGACTAGATATGTTAAAAAATTTGAGGGGCATGGCTCCCTGCCCCTCTTGGCTACGCCTATGACTGACTCCCGAACAATAATGTTAATTCAAGGATAAAATTCGAAAAGCGATCTTCAAAATGCATCTGCACAAGGTTTACTAGGTTTCGAAGAAGCCATGCACTTCATCAATAAGGCCACAACGTTTTTCAAGCCCAGGCATTAATTGAGATGGTTAAGGTTTTAGATACCATCAGTCGCAATTACAGTCTTGCAATGTTGGGCGAAGGTAGATTTCCTGCAAAACCTTCTCCAAAAATAAAAAGCCAGAAAGTAATCGTTTTCTCAAACAACAACAAATTTCACGGACCAACGTCTTCGTCATTCTCATTCGCAAACTTTCATTCTTCCTGCCTTCATCCGGTCTAGCTTTCCATTGCAATCTGCTAGAAACAGCCAGCGACGAATGGCCACGGTGTGGCGTGGTCACTCACAGCAACACCAATTGGGTTTTGCTTTCATGCTGGCCACAAACCTGGTAATGTACATTTTTCCGGTCAGGGAAGTCTGCCGTTCTCGTTTCCATCAGTGCAGTTGGAACGATTAGCATATGTTAAATCTAATGACTTAATACCATCTAGTCTATTTTTAAGTGAATATCTAATACTGGTTAGTAACATTTTCGGCTCTTAGTGTAACGTTGCAACTCTGCATCATGGTTTTGTAATCTCATTGCTTCAAAATGCACAGCAAATAGTAAGATTTCTCACAAAAAATGTTAAGACCAGGGGCGTGAAAGCAGGGCGAATTGGTTGAAATCATTCCGCCACATTTTGCAAGGGGGAATGATATATCGATTCACACCCTGGATTTTTCTCCTACCAGTTTCTACCAAGTCATAACTGTTGCGGCAGCTAACCTTTTAATTGCGAGCCGTGGGGGAGCTAGTCCGCAGAACTTTGAGAAACGCGCCTTGACAATCTTTCGCCTAGAACCTGGCCCTTACGAATCCGCGCATCAATTGGACTGTAGTCCTTTGTTCCCTACAGCAATGGCTACAGAGTTATGGGCACTCAGCAAATTCTTTGTTAGCAAATCCAACAAACAACAAACTTCAGCGGCGATTGGTCGTCAACACGATTTCTGAAACACAACAGAAACAAACTAAAAGCATTCTACCAGCTCAGCTAAACTACCAAGACGAACTTCTTCAGATTAGCTGAACGTACGACAAGCAATAAACAAACAGACAAACGCGCGGCTCGCACGACTGCCGCTGTTTACATAGATCAACTGGCATTAGCACATGACTGTAGTTCAACTAACTGCGTTGAACTGCGCAGAGAACGGCTCTCATAATGAAGCAGACGTGCTAGAATGACAATTAAAGAAGTAGTGAGCGCGCGATGCATTAATTCAACAGTTAACGAGAGAGGCACTTGGCTGCGACTATTTCAGTGACAAGACACGACTCGAAGACACAACAGCTACCTTGCGCTAAGCTTTACTGTGCTAACACTTAAACATGAACAAAAACAAGTTTACGTACCAAAGTGGAGTGATCACCACGGCTCAGACATTTGGACTTTGCAATCAGAAAACTCGCTGTTGCGGTTGGCAGAAATTTGGCATATTTTACGTAAAGCCGAAATCGTTACTAAAGGTCTAGATTAAATCGATCTACATTTTATCGTGCTATGCGCGGCAAAAACAGAAAAAACAACTTTCTTTGTTAGGACTGTTCGAGGTTGCAAAGCAGACGAAGGTCTGTCCCAACATCCTGTTCGCAGACGCAAAACGGAGACACGGGAGAAATAAACGGTTACTCAACGTGTTCTCTGCCGACCCACGCCAGGGAGTTGCAAAAGGGTTGCTACTGTAGAACTGTCAGTGCAATTCATCAAAGCAGTCCATTAATATTAGAGTTTAAGGCGGCGTTCAAAGAGTGAATCACACTGTTTGGACGTAGAAACAAAGGTTAAGGCATTTTGGTCGCTGCGCGCCGTTACAATAACTTTTTCACTAATATCTGCTCTTTAGCTCGTAAGCACAGAATATTCTTCCAGACATTTATTTTCTACGGTATTTTGCCATTTAACAGCAAAATCATGTCGACGGGAATGAAGTCTGCAGCTTAGGCTTTCAGAACCATCGCCTCGGCCGCTACAGTTTCACTAAACGTCCAAAGTCTAAACCATTCTTATGACATCATAACTGCAGCCAACAATGCGTTGGACGTTTAGCAACTATTTCTTCCGCTGCGTGTTTGTACCTCTCATGCACGTTCTGGCTACAGTAACCCAGAACAATACCACACCAATCCTTACTGCGACCTAAAATTCTGCTGCAGTTTCAAAGTACTTTGACTCTTCTCATTGGCCCTGCAAATTGGTCCTTTTGGGTTATTTTAACCACGGTTCTGTAGAGCAGGGTCTCCAGACTTTTTTCCGAGGGCCACATAAGCAAATACACAACAGACCGAGGGCTGGACGTCTTACGTGATATGACTGATTCAGGTTCTGTTACATTCTACAACGTCAAGAAATTTTTCGTAAATATACTATTCTTTTATAATAGACAAAATGTCATCGCGGACCGGATGAAATGGCTTTGCGGGCCGAATGTGGCCCCTCGGCACGTAGTTTGGAGACCCTGCTGCAGGGAATAGATATCGGACATGCACAAGATATAATGTACTTTCCTATTAATGGTTTCGAATCCCATGATACAGGACAGTCACAAGTTTCCATGGTCGAATGGATAAACCTGTTTTGCGGTGTTTTGCTTCTTATGTCCTTCAGCATTTTCTGTGAGGAATATGAGGTTGCACAACTGTAGAATTACGCTATTTGTGATTGTGAGGTGCAGGATAGGTGAAAGATTGTCAAGCGCGTGTTGAAAACCACGTGAGTGCTCAGCCCCCACAATTCGCAAAACAGGGCTGACGCCGCAACACAATCAAGTAACTAATCGTGGCGCAACCATAAAGCGCGAGACGTATGTGGCCACATTATTACTCAGGCATTACTTTATGACGCTACAGTTATAACAGGTCGAATTTTGCATGATCACCGTACAGGTTACAACCAGTAACAAACGTTGGTGTTCTAGTCTTCTGTTCTAGGGCTTGAAAACATTGTAATATAAATAGTGGCGTCACAATGTCTTGGCCACCCACAGGAAAAGATGATTTTTGAAGCACTCAAATGCTGCAATTGAGTGACGGGTCTCCAGTTACGTCACAACCACCTAAAGCATCCATTTTCCGCAGCCGTATAACCATCTTCAGACGAGAAACTGTTGAAATTGGTATAAAGTTTTCTCTACACTGCCGCAGAAGTACATCTACAGTAGATCTTGGGACATGTTTCCTTCTTTATCGTTATGAACGCCGAAAAGACCAAGACCGAAATGATCCGTGACCGAAACGGCTCAGGACGAAACGGCCAGACTGAATGGGCCAGACCGAAAAGTCCTGTTCCATGAAAAGAGTGGAATAAAGCTGCTCGCCGCAGTTCACACATATTGGTTAAGAGCAGCCAGTGAAAGGTTAAAAGGTTAAGCCAACAACTTAATTCCAAGTAACGACAGGCATAGTATAGAATAGACCAGAGCGCGACAGCTAGATTTGCGTCAAGCACAGACTGAACTTCATGAAACTTGTTGTAGACTAATGTTTAAAATAGTAAACTATTAGCTTTAATGAACAGAATACGAACAACTCTAAAAAAACAAAAGAACATTGAAAAGCCACGCAATACGCCAACAAACTGAACAGTACGCTGAAAAGCTGCCAAATGAAACGCCCGAGAACGAATCAAAACACATAGCATTCAATCATGTGAACCGCACATCTGCAGCGGGAGCAATGCGCAAACTAACGATTACTTTACAACAAATTTAAAAAAATATTAAAATTTATACACGTTCAACGTAAAGAATTCATGATAACTGTAGCAGTAAAGTTTTGTGTGGAATGTAGTTGCAAGTATTGCCGGGTGCAACAACTGTACTACAGCTACTTCAGGCTATTGAAAAGAGAGCGTACCTATCGATGTAATGCAAGCGTACATGCGATCCTCCCATCTGCTCGCTGCACACTCCGAGTCAACAATAAGAAAGGTCACAAATGGTTTTGAAGGCACCATGGTTGGGGCATGATGATCACAAACATAGCCGATGACGTGGTTTTCATATACGGGGAAGCATGGAAGACATTTAGTCACTTGCGAACATGGTAAAGGAAGCTATAGAGGAATTATGCCCGACCTGCGAAAGTTTTGTGCGGCTCAGTTTAGATTTTGGCTGTAGTACAAGTAGCCTACGCACTGACAACCTATCCTTATTTTGATAATCTTAAATTTGACATTTTCGATACAGGTGGTCGTAAGTGCCGCTTTGTCAGGTCTTCTGTACCGCGCGCTGGGCGATTTCCATATTGTCCACGGACACCTTGGTGCAAAACTTATACTAGTTTTCTGATTTCTACCCTTGTTCCATTGGCACTGAAGTTGCCTATGAAATCACGCTTACGGACAGGCTAAAAAAAGTGCCAAAAAGTCGTTACCATTACAGTTAGGATTCGAACGCTTTCACTACATTTGCTTAAATTGAATTTAGTTTGCTAAGATCAAAGTAAGGCATTGAATGTGTGGCGCTCATTAATATGTCATTTCAATGTGCGTCCCTGGTTAAGATAGTGACATAATTCTTGGCTCATTAAGCAAGTTGGTTGGAAGTAGCTGCTATAGAGGCTCGATTCCAGCGGAATCCAAACAAAAGTCATGAGTTCAGAAATTTAACTCAAAGCACTAAAGGCACTGGACTGAATTGAATCGTGATTCGGGAGAACGTTGCGAACACGAAAAATTTGGGATAGTTTTGTTGAAAGTTCACGGATGATTATGACGATTCAAATAAAATAAAGGAGAAGACTATGCATAACTTGAAATGCTATAGTTTCTCTTACGAACAAGGTAGGCCCTAAGCCGACCCGATCAATGCAATTGCTATGGGCCAGCTCCTCTAACGGCCCTTCTGCTACCCCTCTGTGGTTGGGCAGGCTTATCCTCTATCACCGAAATCTCCTAGAGCCCGACAATTGCTGTGGATTCCGCTTAGCAAATCCATTTTCAATTCTGACATTGTTAGCTAACAATAACTCCGTCTGAACAAAGAAAATCTCATCCCAGTATGGAACGTTACTAAACGTGTCATTCCGTCCTACACTGCTAAGGCTTTTTACCATATTTTAAATAAAAATACAAGTCTTACATGGTCTTGACTACGATGAAATAATCAGACTTTGCACTGCAGACATTAAGTCCTGTGAGAAAATTTTTCAAGGCAGTGGTTCCAGCCGCCGGTCTGCCGGCCAGTACTGCCCGATAACATTTTGGCCAGCGAGCAAGAAAATTCTGATTCCATAAATTCATCGAGTTTTTCTATTTTATAGTATACGTCACCATGTCGTAACGGTAGCCTAAAATTTATTGGTAAATATTTTGTAAAGTGAGCATTCTCGCTTTTGCGTGTTCGCTGCGTGAATTGATTCTCTTTATTTTCGGGATCGCTAGAAAGTTTATATCGTTTTTATAAAATTTAAACGTTAGCAAAAAGTTGTGTTTTGCCCATCCGAAAGCATAGGGCTGATAAAGAGGTTTGAAAACTACCGCTATTACGTTCAATGCAGTTTAATCTAAACCAGTGGGTTTCAATCTTTTTTGTACCGCGACCCCTTATAGCAACCCACCATAACCCAACGACCCCCATCTCAACCTCGAACAAAGCAAATGTAATGCAGCAGTGTACGTACAATATCTACTCGCGACCCCTCCAAAAATGATTCACGACCCCTGTTGGGGATCGCGACCCCAGGTTGAAAACCACTGATCTAAACATAGCGAAGGAGTAAAGAATGATCCAGTACATGCTCATTCCCTGTTCATCGTTGGGTTGAATTTATCGATTGTACCGATCTTGCGTGGTATATTTCATGCAGGGATGTGCAATTCCGAATGATTTACTCTTCTAAAATGATTTTGGAATAGCTTATTCGAATTCAAAATACTGAATCTTATTCTGAACTTTTTGTCGTATAGCAATGCAATAAAACTGTCATGAAGACAATTCATTCTTCACAACAACACCAAAAAATATATCGTCAAAGCACCATTTTATTGCAGTGCAATATATCATGATTTTCCTAAAGTCCGTCCGTTAAACGAGATCCCATCTCGACAGCGCAGCAATCCCTGCTCTGGAAAACGATCTTTGTAAAGATGCTGGCGTGTCAGGTATATGCAGAGATATTTTGAAACCAACTGCTTTGGTAAAGGCAACTGTTATGAACTTTTGCACCATGATCTAGACGTGTCAGCCTCATTTAGGTAAACTTTTAACTTCAGATTGCTTGCGATATCTGTTTCCCACGATTTCTGTTCGCATGCAGTGCAAGTGGGTAATCAAGACGAAGATGAAGGGAATAGCCAGCGAGCACAATGTGGTGTTACCTCTGTTTCTTTTCTTCAATTACGTCACTAGATCGCACCGGATGTCGCGCTATATGAGCAAAACAAGAGTCATCTAAATTATTTGCACGTGTCACACACGCACGTGACGAACATGTCATAGAATGAGTCATTACTCATTACGAAAGCTAAATCCTGTTACACGAATCACCCTGGCATTTTCTGTTCGGATAGTTTAGCACCCGAACCGTTTGATATCGTTGTTTTGAATCGAACATCCCTAATTGTATAAACATAGCCTACGAACATGATGTATGTAGTTTAGCAAATTCTTGTTTTGCTGTGGATTTCTAAATCGTAACGAATTTTTGTATATCTAAAATTAAGCGTTTGTAAGAGTAGTAATAAAATTGTGTTATTTTTAGCCTTGGCATGGTGGTGGGAAATGTTTTTCTAGGGGTACTCAAAATGATTTTTCCAGGGGGGCCAAAAGTGGTGAAATTTCATTTTACTCACTTGAAACTATGAAAACAAACTTTTCTGCTAAACCTTTAATTGGAAAATGTAAGATTTCAAAATTTAGGGTGACAATAACCCCACTGCCCCTCCCTTCCGACGCCCATGGGTTTGATATTTCAAAGCAGGGAGCTAGGTCCTTATTTCTTGCATGTGCTATGCACTGCACATGCTTTGCCCGGTCCTGTGGACATACAAGATTATGCATTGCCTCTGCTGGTGTCGAGGAATATTTTGCCCAGTGTTGCTAGCCACATAAGGAAAATTGTTGGGCAAAACAAACCCTTACCTGTGTTGCTTCCTTTCTGCTGACACTAAAGTAATATCTTACCGACGATGTCGAAATTCATTTTTTCTCAAATGTTTTTTAGCAAATGCTTTTACCTAATCTTCAAGCGTCATTCCGCATCGCTAACAGGGCTGTGACTCTAACACATTTGTTTATTTTATTTTTTCGGAGCATCTCAAGAACTGAAATGTGTTTTTACGGAGTCAGTCTAAACTTTAGACTCTAAAGCAAAGGTTCGTGTTGAAAAAAGTAGGTTTGTCTACTCTCGAAGTTGAACCATCCCCTTAGAAATCCATTTTACTCGTAACACGCACCTTCTCCGATGTGTGCGGGGGCAGATACTTTGCAGCGGCAACAAAGTCTCTGCCACCTCACAGTGCTGTTTGGTGTCGTTACGCATCTTTCTGGTGCAATGTTGACGCAAACGGCAGTTGGGCCACCACAACGAAGCTGTCGATAATTTTGTCATATCACTTGCGTGTACAACGGTCTGTGCAGCTTCAGGTCTTGATGTGTAACTGGTTTATGTAACACATGTTTTCATTACTGACCGTCTACCATCTCGTTGGTAAACAATGCCGTTTACGAAAAGCGGTGGTGGACTGGACTGAAGTGACACATAGCTAAGGGGTTGGCAGCCGTTCCTACACGTTGTTTTTTGTGCCAACAACCTTCAGACCCTTTTCACTTCATAATTTTATTTCTCCGGCAGTACATGGGTGCAATTAGGAGAGGGACACGGGGCACGCGTCCCCCCACTTGTTCAGACAGTGGGAATATAATATGCATGTCCTCCCACTTTTTTCTCTTTAGGTTTCTTAATATATTGGTTTCACACCAAGCTGTCCCCCCCACATTTTACAACAAAATTGCACCCATGCGGCAGAAGAATATCATTCGAGTTTCGAACCGCTAAAAGGGTTCCTTTCTACTTCGATATTTCATTTGAAAGGGCGTAATTATTCATCCAAAACGAAACCCTTTCTTTGATCAGAATGATTTAATGTTTTCCGTCGTCGTACTAACTTTCTCAGCAATCATAGGGTTTTGTTGAAACGTTTTGTCAACACATTTTAATGAGCAGCGTTTTTCTCAGCATGTCAGTGGCTTACAAGAACTATTAAAAACTTTCTTACTGTACTGCATGCCACGGCTACGCTTAGTCCAGTGTAAGAAAATGGCAGAAATATTAAAGTGCTGAAACCTAGTTAATATCTTGATCCTAAAATGACCACTTTCATTTGTTCCCAGAGAAAATTCGTTGGAGAGTGTGAGAATCTTGCCACTTTGCAATTGCGCTAAGAAACTGAAAATTGAAGTAATTCACGAACTCATCAACGTACTTGCGTAAGTTAAATCAATAGCGCAGTTTAGGCGATGGTTATATGATCTAGTAAGTAGGGGCTATCAAAGGCGTTTTATAGATCAGAAATAGCATTGGCATTTAGGATTAAAGTGCCTTTTTCGTACTTTTCTAAGCGCAATTTTTGGCGATATGCTTCACAGTGTCAGATAAAACTCACTAAAGCGGATGTTTCCTTAGGCAACTTGGGCTAGTGAAATGGATCAAGAAGTTGCTTCTTGGGGTTTTTGGTTTGCGAAACTTTTTTATCTGCTTAGTGTGTCGCGCTTCTACGAATGTGTTGTGAGCATCTGACGACGGAGTTGCCATGTGTTAAGAATACTAAATAGATATAAAGAGTATTCCTTCACATTCCATTCCCTGGTGCTGTAGTTTTGTCGTTGCAGTGGAAGTTGTGGTTGTTTGCGCAGGTACATGATGACAAACGCAGCTTCTTGCGTATACTGATTTTGGTGCACTTTCAAGGCTCAGTGCAAAACATACCGCTGCATTTATAAAAAATTCCCGTGTTTCCTTTGCACTACCTTTTGGGTTTTGCATCCACAGTGGGAATCGAATGTATCGCAAGAAAACTGTGATTGCAGCACAACCATACTTGATGAGAAAGCAGACCTTAACCTGAGACAGTTGAAGATGCGGTCCGTATATTTTCTTTGGTTTAAATTTTCTTCCTACTTTGCGTGGGCTAAGGTCAAGCCAGTCATTCTTGATCAGCTTTTAGGAGTTAGACCATGTGTTCACTTATGTGTACACCGTTTTTGCATATAACTTCATAATAACATTTTACTTAAGGGTTGGCTTACGCACAGCGAATTTTGGTTAATTTTAACAGTGCGCTTTGCAGTCGGTGTTGATGACAACACCAAATGGAAAAGGCATAGGACTGTTCACCACCACAACTGCGATGACATAGACCGCCCTCAAAAAGCACGACAGCTGAATACATCGAGTTAGTTTCTTATTTTGTTTGTGATTTATAAACTTCCATATTATCTATGGCGCAGTCGTTTACGGATAGTGACGTCAAATTGACGTTTGATTCCTGCCGGCTTAACGATAGAGACTCATCTTTCGTCGTAGTAAAAAACTTGAGCGTTACTTCTATGGTCTATGCTACATTGTTTAGTTACTGGTGCCAAAGAAGGTTTTCCCCACGGTTAGTTGTGAAGAAAGAAAATTGGCAGGAACAGATCGTGCCCGACTTAATTGCTTCCGTTCGAGCTGAGGGAATGACAGAGAATGTTAAATTATTTTGAAGGCCCAACTTCCATCGCGTTTAATTTGACTTAAAAGTATGGGATCATGTGGCATATTGTTAGAAGTCGCCTTCCAATGTATAGCTTAAGCATACGTTTTGCTGAGACATTTCGGTCATTTGTCAGAAATAGCTTAAAAACCTTCGATCAATTTTTAGTTATAGGACATATTTTTTACGACTGAAAAAGGCATTATGACCGAATTGACTTCAGTTTTTTCGGTCATTTTAATGAAAAAGTGGCGAATGACTGAAAAATCACCGTAGAAAACAGGTTTCAAACCCGAACTAATGTAAATGAATTTGGGGACGGTTATTGTCAACACGCAGCTCTGTTCTAAACGCAGCTGTCGGAAATGATCGCTCATGGCTTACTTGGCCATCAAATAGAAGACACGAAAAAGTTGGCCGATTACGCATCAACTCTACACGCAATGGGCTCAGGAGGGCTGGCAAGCTTTTTGGCTGACAAGCACTATGAACTGTAAACTATATGGTGTTTGTTTTTGCCGCAGTGCTTTACGAACAACTTGATTTCATGCGAGATTTTTGTTCTTGCAAACGTAATTTCATATGTCACATAATCGAAATAAAATGACGTTTATGACGGTTCTCACTTCTGACACGTTAGTGCAGCGCAGTTTATGGCGGATGAGAGTTGGGTTTTGGCATGCATGTTCCAGTGTTTACCACGAACAAGAAGCGCGGAACCATCGACTGCGGCAACAAGGAGGTCATATGCAGCGACCCATGACCATCGCTCTGTTCCCAACCTGTGCTTCCCTTACCAAGAATTCAAGGTAAATGAAAATTTGTTTCGGTTGACAACGTCTGTGCGTATTCGGTAGAACGAATCCAACTCTTGACGTTGGCATCCGTTGTGGTTTCTTCCTCTGACGCACGTCAATCATTGTGCTGTGATGAAACGGTTACAAAAAGAAAGATACCACCCTGCATGCAGCAGCGGTTGCTCTCACAGTTATGCAGTTCGATCAATTACGCTTCCCTCATACCCTCTGCGAAACAGCTACAAAGGCGGTGTTCGCCGTTGAGGACTTCACCTGTGTCAACGTCACCTGTTTATCGTAGCTTTTCGTTGTTTAACATTAGCTGATCGGAGGGCATTCCACATAGCTTCGGGAGAAGTCAAATATATTATGATCGTTTCATCCTTACTGTCTAATGCCTTCTAGAGATCTACCTCGATCTCACTGCAACAGTCTGGTGAATGACCTTCACGGCCATATGCTGTAGCATCTCATGCTTCACTGCTTTTGCAAAAAAAAACAAATAACTTACTAATCTTCGCTTAGTTTTCGTTTTTAACTGCACCAGATCTAATTTTTTACCGTCAGCCTGACTGACTGAAAAAATAGAATTTTCGCCACTTTTTATTCTGCTGACTATTTCATAAAAGCTACTGTCCAAGATTGCCAAGCTTAATGGGCAAATCATTTTGCTGAACAGGCACTTTTCACACTTCACCACTGTTTCTTTGGCAAGTATTTCTGCGATAAGTGTTTTGGAGCTTATGATATACTGCAACAATCTTATTGATGTCGAACTTCTTACCTCTGTAAACCTTCCTTCAGGAGACTTTAATGTTATGAAATTAATCTCTGAACTAACAGAGTTCTCCGTAGAAAGCAAATATTTTCATTCCACTCCGTGACAGAGAGAGAAAACGTGCGCAGTAAATGCGGATAAACTGAGTTTGGAATAGTGTGTAACTGTAGGATGACTTTATAGTAGAGTGGGAAGGAGGTTCGGAGTTGTGCCAGGTCATATTATGTTGCTATTTTGCAAAAAATAAAAAATTCGTCACAGGTGTGTGATAAACAAAAAATAATTTGAACTTTTGCCAAAGTAGAAAGACATCTTTCAAAACATTACCTTATCTAAAAATGGCAAGTGGGCAAACTCGAAATTTGCCTGAGGTCTACTTTTCAAAAATAGGTGGACAAACAAACTTTCAACACAGCTGTTGAAAGCGAAAGCCAGCTTTCACAGTCTCTGAACAAAGTGGACGAGCACACATCAAGTCTAATGCAGGAAGGACAAAGGTCTTATGCACTTCGAGTGGATTCCCTCTTAAATTGCCGCCTGCCGGTAACGTTAAGTTTATTTTTCCCACCTGAGCACAGGATGCGAAAAAGTTGTACTGATATATAATTAAAAACTGACTTTTAAAGGAAATCTACAATCGTAAACAAAAGGTCTTTGAATAAGTGGGTTCGTGCCAGGAATTAAAAAGTTGTTGCGTGCAAAAAACTCGTTCCGTTAAATCCATTGCTCCTGTGCGCCACCCTCTCCGGCGTTTGAGGCTGCAGTGTTGATGCATTGCAGCAAGAACAAAGCTTTAGTCACCACAGGGTTCTGTTTGCTGCTGTTCACTTCCTGCTGGTTTGTTGACCCAAACTGCGCTACGAACAGTAAAACAACATCTACGCGATCGAACTGGGCTGTCGAAAATTTCGTCAAACCCTTTGCGTGTGCTACCATCTGCGCAGCGGAGTATTGCGAATTTTTGGCGCATGGCTGATATTTGTTTTCACCGCAAGCATCTTCCACTCTGAGTGACCATCGCATATGACAACCACCATCAACATGCGTCTCCCCTACCTCGGGGAAATTTCCTATGAAGTCCGCCGAGAAATGCAAAGACTTGTACACCGCTATGCCATCATGCC
>JGI24022J15233_10006472_pt1 | contig 12697 bp, 6 predicted proteins | sample Ectturendosymbi2_FD_15233 | JGI IMG/M metagenome (IMG submission 15233)
CCTCAACTGCACATCATAACATCACCTGACGCCCATACATTGGCGACGAAGATTTCGCTGGGGCGGCGATACTTCAGTGACTGAGTGTCCGCCGCCTCTTAGTTGAAAGGTTGTGTGTCCGATTCGCCGACACTGAGTGAATCGTCGTAGCGCTCCTTGGGCAAGATCGTTCGCCACAACTACCCCGGTAAGAAGCATATTTCAGAAGTTGGCATGTCGATTATTGCCGTCACGAAAATTATAAAAAGTATTTCTTGGCACATCTCATGTTATTTTTTAATGTTCAGTGGGATATTTTCAATAAGTGCCATAAGCTGTAGCGTAGTCATTAGTTGGACTTATAAACATTAAATTTTGGCTTTTGAAGTGAAAAACTCTGCAAAGGTAACGTTACTCAGTTTCAATACAACTGCTGTTTTTCTGCATAACGTAATGGTGTCGGAAAATGACGTTCTTGAAACGGAGTAGTGCAGTTGGTGTGTTTGCGTGGGTAACTTCTAGCTTAGATTTTCGGTTTGAACTGTAAGTAGAATGAATCGGAGCAAGCCGATAGGCAACGTGGGTTTCGTAAAAGTATCCTTTGTTCAACGGTTTGCTTAACATTTGCAGCCATAGAAAAATTCATTTCAACAAGAAAAGCTTCGAAAATGTGTGCCCTCATTTTGATGAATTTGAGGCAAAAACCTTAGTCTGAAAACCTAACGCAAAGATAAACGATATGTTTAGATATTATTGTGGTTTAGGCTTTTATTAAAAAGAGCTCTATATCGAAATGGTTGTACAACTTGGCAACGGCTGTACTCAATAAAATTGTTCAACGCAATTACTGTCGAACGTAAGACGTTGTAATCACTGCTGAGCGTCCAAAAGGCCTAGGCTGTGTACCACATGGCATGGTTTGATAACACAGTTTTTGAAATAGTCGTCTGTTGGTAATCAGTTCCATCGCGACGGTAGGCTTTGGTGGGCTTAGCCCCCCCCAAAAAAAGCTCCAAGCCCCCCGATGTAAAATGTGAAACACTATAAATCAGTGGATCCTTTGTCAAATTTTAGAAGGTCAACCCCTATACACAAACCTAAATTCCATCAATTGAAGACGGCAATGGTTCTGTTGGCAACGAACAAAGGCAAGGAATAACACTATGCACGTGTAATTGGAAGAGGTCCAGCCCAACAGCAACACCCAGTGCGCAATTCACGATGAAGGTGTGCGACTGATTTAACGTTCGAAGCCTTTTATTATTCTATAAGGATTAAACCACTACTGAAACGTGAAGTGAACACTGAAGCGTTATTTACATCACTGAGATCATATTATCAGATTTATAACTATAGCCTGCGATACGAACTATACAGGCCAACACATTTTTTAGTTTGAAAGCAAGACTCATGATCGATAATGAAAAACAAAACCCATTTCAGTTTGTGAGTGTTTGATTGTGATTTTCAAGGTGCTTAGTTAATCCTTATATCTTTAAATAAGCACGAAACATGATCTTCTTTCATTTTAAATTTTTGTAAGCAAACTTGAGAGTTTAAAAAGGGCGGCACTTAACCTCGCTTCGCCACTGCTACTTGGTGTTTTTATTTCATTTACGCAGGTTTCGCAGTGCGCTGTGACCAATAAATCGATCGTGTGGTTTCTGAAAACGCCTGTTCAAGGAACATTCGGAATTCTTACTTTGGTTCCTTTCTCCTTTCTCTGAAGGACTGCGTGACGTTGCAGATATCTCCGCTATGGCACGACATTTTTGCTAGGATAACTGATGAGAGAAGTTTGAGAAAATTGTTTGCTGGAAAATGAGAAAGATAAAAAGCTTACATGGCTGACATACAGCTGGTCATGTGAACCACTGCACGGAAGAAGTAAACCGTTTCAATGGTTTCATCAGTCTTGTGTTTCATTGGTCCCTCTCTTTCACTACCTGTCAAGAAAAGAATACAAGTACAGCTATGTGGTTTTCAGCCTCGTGGACAAATTCAACACCCAAGGCTGTAAAGAGACATTCCTCCTTAGATTAATGCGAAATTTAAGTCTAGGTGGTTTCATGGGAGTCGGAAGGGGGGCCTTGGCCTCTCATGGATTTTGAACATTTTAGCAAAAAAAGGTTGTTTTCTCAGTTTTGAGTGGGAAAAAACAATTTTAACACTTTTGGCCCCCCCTGGAAAAATTTGGGAAAAATCCCTGGAAAATTCTTTCCGACACCCATGGGTGGTTTTATGAATGCAACACTTTATCACGCAATTTCATCAATCGACAAGGCGTGATCTGAATGAGTCAGGACGACAAAATGTTAAAAATTGTGTGCTATCGCAGGTAGGTGGTATGTGTTAATGGCATACTATGTTTGACAACTGCGGGCCTCTCTTTTGGATCACTGCTTTTGCAAAAGCTCAAGTGAATTTCGCGGAACACGTCACATTTGACCGGCAAATGTGTGTTTACAGCCAAATACTGCTGACATTGATACGCAAGATGTGCAGGCAACGTGGAATGGCAAGTACGTGATTTTGAAGAAAATGAGATAAATATGAAATTGTTGAAAATAACTCGAAAATGTTCAGCTTGATTCGATTAAAATCTAAATCACGAGAAGTATTCTAAAAAAAATTTTGTGGAAACTTTCTGCGCTACTGTGCAAAATATTTTGTTTTTGTTTTCGTGCTGGCTAAAGAACAACAGAAGCTATTTTCCTTCTAGCAATCTTTCAAAAAGTAAAGACAATACGCCGAAGCAATCTTCTTCACCTGTCGACCACAAGAAAGAATATCACCTGGTCCATTAGCATAAGGTCTATAAGTAAATTTCTGGCGATTTTTCCGTTATACAGAGACGATGGTCACGTGATAGTAGTCATCAACTCAGCACGTTCTTAGACAGACGTTCGTGCCAACTGCTCATGCTTTGAATGCACTGCTCGCTGCAGCATAAACATCTTTTGAAAAGATGCATTCTACATTATCAAAATATAAGGTTCCACGAAAAACTACTGCAGCTTACTAAATCTCTGAAAAAGGTTTAAAGAAGATCATAGCGGTTACAGCTGGCCAATGAAACCAGAGGCTAATGACATCAAAGACAAACATATGGTTGTTAAGCAGCAAATTTGTAGAACGTTTCAGCCTTGCTTGATCGCTAAAAGCATAGTGACACCGAATTCCGCTGACTTCACATTGTGTTGAGGAGGTCATTGGTACTCTGAAAAGCAGCCGAGCATGTCCCGCAAACACGGTGTGTTTAACAGCTTCAACAAGACTAACGTAAAACCACTACAGAAAACATCTAAAGCTAACTTTTTTGGCAAGCAGACCCTGACGAAGGCCTAAATCGATTACGAAACCACAAAATAGCGCCACTGATTGGGATAGGCATACCTGAACTAAAAGTCGTGAAACTGCTCACATATAATTACCTACGGTGTAATGTTGTTTATGCAAGAATTAAAAGCTACCTACCCTAACATGAAACCCAAATCACACTAAACACTCTAGTCTTCTACTGTAAACCACAGAAGTAAAATTATTTGCCAAGGACTTACAAGAACTGACTTAATTAGCACGATCATTTCCAAAGAACCTGCGACTCACGCTGCGCCGTTACTAACACATATACAGCATCTATTCCAAAATCGGAATGGTTGCGTTTATACTTGTTTCATCAAAACCTCTCACAATATTTAATTCCTCAGGATTTGCGGTTGGAGAAGCAGAGCATTTAAAATAAGTCACATTCTGTATGGAAGACTGTAGTGATTTGATGAAGACAGTGAAAAGAGCTATGAATAAGAATATTCACAAATCAAGACAGAACATCTTTTGCTGTATGATTGATTTTCCTGATGGGTGGATAAAAGAACTTTAAAAAACTAGGACATTATGAATGTATACTTTTGCAAAAACCAGACATACGTTGGTATCAAAACAACTCAGATATTCTTACCATAGATCTCTGACACGCTGCGTCATGCCTAGTTAGAGCTGAAACGACGTTTAATCAGACTTAAGCTTTCGTGTCATTCCACCTGGATGTTAGGATTGTGATGACAATCAGCGCCTAAAACTTAGATTGACATGTGATTCAATTAAAAAATGTCCTATTACATTTGGATACATATCTATTGTGACACAGGAAACCTACTTCGGAAATGTCTTAATAGTGGCAGCACTTTTCTACGTGTCTTTTACGCTGCATTCAGCATGACTACATTTCCAGACCTAGATAAAACAGCATTTAAAACAAGGTGTACGGGACTCTCCCTCGTCTTAACGGCGTGAGATTTGTGAAAATCATGCGAATCAGGGCGGTGTGAGGAACAGAAAAAAATCAGAAGTGTCAGAGAATGGATAGGCGAGAAATGGATTGTGTAAATGATAGAAAAAGTGGAGATGATCTGTAAAAAAACGCGATGTTCAGGCTTTTTCCCAGATTTCCGGTACTCTACAAAGCAATCCATCTTCTCACTGCTCTTTGCTTTATCCACGGAGAAGTAAAACCAGTAGCTGACAATAGACATCAGGGCTACGACACTTTATCAGGTCAAATGGTTGGCTCCTCCCCAGTAAATCCCCTTCTCGTACCCACATAAGAGCAGCAAACGTTTTGGGAGTCCGTGCGAAGCAGAAAAAATTTGTCAAATTTTTTGGGGTGCGAATGAGAGAGGAGAGATTTTGCCCGAACTTACCCAAATTTCCCCGAAATATTTTATGCGTCTAACTTTTTCCCTACAAAATTTCTCTAAGATTTGGTTACTCATCATCAACTCTCCCGAATTCTTAAACACGAAATTAATGACATGCTTTCTTTTGGAGTCAAAAAATTTATTTTGGAGAAAAAAGTCAGTTTTTCTGACTTCAGACTCATTGATCACTCAACATGAAACAATGTTGTTGAAACTTCTGTGCCCTATTTTATGGAGATTTTGCTCGAATTTTCGACAAATCTGAACTTTTGGGGCTGCGCCAGCACCTCCTGCAATCCCAGCTCCTGCACCACTGCGTACCCATAAGCTCAAGCCAAATGTGTAGGATACGCTTGATTGCGCAAGTCACGCGGGTTTCGCTCGATTAGAGGAAAACTTCAAAATGTCACAAGAATAGAAATGCTGAACAGCTTCTTGATTCGCCCACATTGTAACCGATTTGTCTTGGTTCGTACGGCATTTGCAGAAAAAGGTCATGCGTAGGCGGGTTTTGACTCAACGACATAGAAAATTATGGCAATTTTAACACTTACGGCATTTTGAAAATTTTAATGTAAGGGAGAAACTCTAGAATATAACTATTGATTTCAATCAACATTTTTCTGCAAAACATACACGCCTGGCAACAAGGGCAACTGAACACTTACCTGACATTTCTGAATGCCTTACTTCTGTCAATAACCACAGTGAGGTTTAAGCTGAAGAAGACGTTTTATTGCAAATACTGCACCAAGAGCTTAATCTGAACCATTTTTCCATCCCATTGTGTTATTTAACGCCGAATTCGACTTATTGTGTATTTTTCAGTTATTTTGCACTTTAATATACTGAGCGATTGTAAGGTACCTTGCTATAGCTTGTTAGTTCAAGCGGGTTAGCGCGTATATGTCACAGTTCATTCCAATCTGGTACACGTTTAACATTCTGTACTATTTGCTCGCAGTTTAATTTTGCTCTTTAAAAATTTAATGCCATTAAACTAAACGAAATCTCATACGTCCCAGTTCAAATGAGACAACAAAAGCCGCTCTTTGTGTCAGCGTTCCACCACTTTAGTCGACTTCATCACTGCCAAGTCGTAATAAAACAGCACTGAGCGATGCTCATTCAAGTCTTAGTCTACCTATGCCATGAATGTTTGATTTGCCTCAATGGAGCTGATTGGGTATCTGCAGCAAATTTGGCACGTTCACAACGTTTTCATTCCACCGATCCTTTCTACTGTAATTACTGCATGCTTTACCAGACTCCTTTCCGATTAAAAACAAAAGGTCAGTTTGAAGTGGGTAAAAAATAGGTTTAGCAGTGAAACTACCGTATACCCAAACGTCGTCAACGACGCATTCCAAATAAAAGTAAATTGGAATTCGGAAGTTGACGCATTTTACCGAAAACTCAAATCTCTAACAGGAAAAGCAGGACTTTTCCTTCAAAATGTATGCTGTTTTACTAAATCGACGCAATATAACCACAGGTTTATAAATTTGTTGTACAGGCTGGTTTCCAAAAAAGCAAAAACCTCAAAAATTTTATTTAATTCTGAGAAGATCCAGCAAATTTTAAGACTTTTGTTGGAGCCAAACTTCTATATGTGTACGATAATTCCCAAAGTTCTAGTTATATTGGTCACTTTGCATTGCGGTCATATGCTTTCCATAACATGATTCAAATAGACTCCGCGATGTTGCAGGAAACTTGCATACTGCATGTCGCGCGATATTGTCGGTTACTCCACCGCATTCCTCTTTGGGGATTTCTCTGATATTTTCCGTGGTTGCTGCACTCAATATTCCGATCGTTGAAGAGTTGTTGTGGTACATATTTTTCTTCAAATCCCCCAGAAATAAAAATCTAGGAGTTCAAGATCCGGTGAGTGCGGTGGCCGAATCGACGTTAAACTTCTTGCTGATTAGCCATTTCGCGTGATCTCTCTCTCTCTCTCTGCCAGGCTCGTCGGCGAATTAGGCATCCACGCAAAATGTCTTTTTCCAGATTGTCCACGTCATGTTCGGGAAGGCTGTTGTTCCTAAAAAGGGGAGCAATAAAATTAAAATGAACAGCTTTATTGAAAGATTTGTTGGGTCTATAGTTCAGAAATAATCAATGTATAGTGCGACCGTATAATCCTTTCTGGCACCATAAGGCTCCACGAGAGGGAGTGCAGCCGATGCGCCGCACCAGGGCCCATAAGAGTCTAGGGGGGCCATGAACCTTAAAGTTTAAAATTGAAATGGGCAATTATGCACAAAGATTTTATTGTTATACGTAGCTTTATTTATACAGTCTTGCGCAAATTAATCGACTAAAGTTGTTGTTTAAGTCGATGTACAATGCATCGCCATTTCTTTTAGTGTGCGTGCTATTTCATTGTTAGCCTAATGCACTTTTTAACACCACAGATTACGTTATACACATGAAGTACCACAAATTTTTCGATGTTTTGGGGAACCCTGAAGTTCCGCAAAACATGTAGTGGCATAGGTGGCGGAACCGGGGTCGCATGGGCCTAGGCCCCCTTCCTTTGAAATTTCGAATTTTGCCTAAGTAAGTTGAAGTAACCAATTAGTATTGGGTCCATTGTAAATGTAAATCGTTTAATGAAAAAGATATTACAGAAATTTGGCCGTATTTTGTCAAATTTATTTGTAATTTGGCAGTGAATTTGAAAAAAATTCGTGATTGTTTGGCGGGATACCCCGTGCACAGTCTGTTACCCTGCTATGGCTTGCTTACCGCATTGGTGTTGTTGAACAGTGCTGCCAGATGGTGTAATACAACACAATTTTTACAACGTTTTCCAAAAATTGCGTAATTTTACTTGTGTGTGTGCATGGGCGTTGGATGGATTGTTTCCAGGGGGGGCACTAGTGGATTGTTCCAAGTTTTTCTAGGGGGCGACCAGAAGTGGTGAAATTCGGTTTTTACCGTTCGAAACTAGGAAAACAGCCTTTTTTGCTGAAATTTATAAATTCCTGGTGAGGAAAACGTTCGTGCCACAACATTAAAAATTGGTGTAATTTCAAGCGTTTTAACACCATTCTATATAGTGAAATTTTGCTGAGTCTCATGCGCAAAATTAAATGTTTGACGGATCAATTTCAATTGCGTTTTTGTTTTTGCATTGGCAACACTAAACACCTATATTCATTTATGCATTGGCAACACAATTGGCATCCTTACAGACAACTTGCTGGTTGCTACATACGCTTTGTCTTGTCTTTGCATTCCGGTATATAATGCAGTTTGGAATGGGTATTCAGTCCTGTTACTTCTGTGTTCAAGATGTGGAAAAGCTGTGATTTTGAATGTGTTTACGACAGGTATCAATGCTGTGTAATTTTTGCCTGTTTTTTACGCTGTTCTTGTTTTTTCTGAACAGCCCAGTGGCGACTCTGGCAAACGGACTCCTCGGGCTTAGCCCGAGTCTTTGTAGCCTATATTTGTGCCACCACCCACGGTCCCACTTCACTGAGTTTTTAATTCGGGCTCTTTGCTTTGGGCATTGTCACCGTTGATACATCTTCTTTCCATGTCTGGCCTTTCGCGTTCATGTTGCAGGTGACCTGAATAAAGCAATATCGTTCGTAGTAGGCGTTCTCTCGACTTCGTTCGCTCGCGCTTTACTTGGTCTCATCCATTAGAGCCCGATCTGCCTGTGCAATTAAGTATTTTTTAAAACATTATTCATATCGGACTGAATGCTTTTTGAAGCAGTGGATGTGTGTAGAACAGGATTGCGGCTCTTTGAACCTTTGCATGCAGCTCTTTGAGGTTTCCGAAAAATTATATTTGTTTTTTATTTCTATTGCTAAGTGTAGAAATATTGTAAAATGGTACTGTGGTAGCTAGCGTACCCTACTGTATTACTTTTGCAAGTCGTTGCAAAAATAATTATGTCGCAGAGATGTGGATTGCAAATGAATCGTGTTTTTAGATTTTTATGTTGCGGCTCTTTGTAACTTGGGTTTTACGATACGCGGCTCATAGAGCACGTTTGACCACCCCTGGTATAGAACATCGGATTTGAGGTCCAATCCAATTGACAGTTCCCATTTCGAGAATAATTTCAAACGAACGATAAATTGTCCATCAGCTAGGGCTAATATGAATGAACGTAGCAAGTAGACGACTTACTGGCGTTATCATTGGTCTGTGACGTATATTACTCAACAGTGGAGAAGCTATCATGAGTACTTGTATTTATTGTTACGCAACTAACGTCACAGAGCAACAATAATGACTATAAGAATGAAAGCAAATGGAAATTTCCGGGACGCAGGCATCGAATGGTTTTATTCAGTCAGAATAAATTGCATGAGCCCGAGTGACGCTGTTGCCCTCGAGTCGCTCCTGTCACAGCCTTTTTAATTGCAAGTGGTTCACCAATACGTTTTCATAGTAGTGTAATTTTGTCTAAAACAGTGCAATTTAGACCTTCATATGGTGTATAGGTAATGACGTCATAATTTAATGATTGTGACGTCATAGTTGCCCATTCAAACCACGAGTTTTTTGACATGCACTTATGTTTCTCCACTTTCAAAAAGGTTCCGCCACCCATGTGTAGTGGGGTTCCGTGAGTTTTGAGGGTTCCTCGTTCTTTAGGGGAAATTATTTCTTGCTTCAGTTTGTTAATGCGTCATTATGAATTTTTTAGATCACAGTGCCGTATTCAGACATGACTAGGCACACCATACGTTCTGTTTTAGCCGGGACAGTGAGGGTTTAAAGTCTTTGCCCCAGCGTCCCGGTCAGTCAGCCAAAAAGTCCCAGTTAGGCATTCAGACAACCAGTATAGTCCTACACCTGGTACATCAGCTCCCGTTGAGAGAAGTTTTTCTACAATGAATAATATGTAGTGTGACAACAGAAGCAGAATGCGAAACCCCTTATCACCTGTGAAATTAAAATTAATACGGACTTTTGCTGCAATGATTTTTATGAGTATATAAAATCGAACAAAGACTTCTTGAAGAAAGTATTGTCTACGCCTACGGAAAAGTATGATTGCACGATTGTGTAAATTTGCAAATGCTTGAATATTGGTTTGTTTCTTAGCAAAATGCATCATTTTGTTTTTGTGTGTGTGTTTAACTATAGGAATCAAAATAGCTACATACTCAGGCGTGCATCCAGGTTTTAAGGTTTAGGAAGGAAAACATATTTTTAGGGGGGCAAGATTTTGTTTTTATTATATGTTTTTTATGCATGACTTCCTGAAATTACACCATACACCATAATTGTGATGCATACATGGGCGTACAAAAGAAACGAAAAAGTACATTTTTAACTGCATTTGAGGAATTAAAAGATGCTATGCTTGTTCTAATTAAAATTACCTACTGCAACATGCACACAACATTAAATCAATGTTAAGAAAGCTGACGGGCCTCAAAAATTCTGTCCGCGGGCCACATGCGGCCGCGGGCCTGTAGTTGGACGAGTGGCGTATCAGGGTATGACAGGCATGGCACGAGCCATGGGCGCAACTTTGACGGGGGCGCAAAAATTGCTTGGCAAAAATTAAAATCTTAATCTACAGTTTCTTGAACCTCTGTTTTGCGCCCCCTGCATACTGCAAAGCTGCATCAACACGGCGTCCTTACCTAATGCATTAAGTCGGGCGTGTTGCGCCAGCACCACCAAGCATTATGACAAAGTGGGCTATTGTGACATAATACAACGGTCAGACATCGTGCCCACAAGAACGCTCGCATGCAATACCTACCAGACCTCGTCCTCACGCTGTAAGAAAGGATAAGTCAGTCCGTACTGCTGCATTTCAGGCAAGACGATATTAGTCAGAATTTGGCTGAGGCGAGTTTAAGACCGTGGCTGTGAGAATCTGACTGCTGCGCAAATAACTGCTGTTGAGCTCCTCCAGATTTACAAATTACTTAAACTGCTGCGGCCCTCTCCGCCTTGGCGAAACTTCCTCGATGGCCACTAGTGTTCGATAAATAGGCTGAATATAATGCTCCAGTCCAGAGCCTAAGGTAGAGAGCATTAGTTAGTCCTTGAAAAATTAGGAGTTAGCATCGTTACTGTGACAGTTGAACAAAAAGCGTTAAACCATGAAAGGGATTTGTAAGTCTAGTTTTGAGCTAGCTTTTTCTGTCCAAATTTGACGTTCTGTTGGATTTCCAAGGCCTTGTGAAAAGGCCCTGACTGTGAAAAACTAAAATTTACGTGTGACAATTTAGGAGCGTACAGTTCAGATGCAGATATAGCAAGCAATTATATATGAGAAGATTGTAGATTGCAAAATGCTAGTCTCAAGTCGTGCAATTTCAAATTATCGCGTCATGAAGTCCTCTGAAAATTGCTTTACAAATAATGCCGACGATGGCAGTATGTATTGCAAGTTGAGAACGATCTTTCAGCAAACTGAAACTGGTCCTTTCATACCTCCGGACCTCATTGACTAACAATAAGTCAGGGCAGGTTGTGTGATCTAGCTTTGATGAGAATACAAAGGGACGAAAGTGCGAAAGCTTAGGCTACTTTGGTGAAATCATTGACGACTTTGCTTTGGTAAAGGTACGAAAAGTGTTGTTTTAATTAGCGTTTTCGTGTAATTTAACCGGAAAAGCTTGTTTTGCTGCCAGAGGTATAGCTTTGTGGTTATTTTTCCATTTGAACTGTAGTGCATCTGGCTTTGTCCACTTACAACACTGAGTTCGTGGGACCAGCAGTTAGTACGATGAACCTGGTCCAAAGGGAATTTCTGCAGTGCGAGTGGTCGTCGTTTGGGCTCTCAGCATTGTTAAGTTGGGCTGATAGAGACGGTTCTTTTTATGGGAAAATTTTTGATGTAAGCTACAGCACTTTTTCCATTAGTTTTGAAAACCAGACACAGGTTTACAATTTGGGTTAGGGTTTTTTGGTTATATGGCAAAGAAGATCCGCTAATCCAAGGATATAGTCCTTGTCATGTGACTAATTCCACCTGCATCAGCTAATTGCAAAAGAGGTCCAGGATTCAATCAATTGATAAAATAAAGAAAATATATGTTGTAACACTGAGAGAAGATCACATTTTAAAATATAGTAAAACTATGTAGCTTACAAAAACTACAAACTCAAACTGTCCTTTAGCAAAGGTTGACTGTATAAAACTTGAGGTAGAATGTTCAAAATTCTAAACAAAACATGGACCAGGGGTGGCCAACAGGTTGATCGCCAAGTGTCACTTGGTCGACTGCACCTGATTTTGCATTGAATTGACAAGCTGGCTAAAAAGAACATTTTTCAATCAATATTCCAGAAAGTACATAAAAATTATCCATCAATTGGTTGGTAACGTATATTTTTTGGTGCCTCTTGTGATGGCTGACCATAGGATAGCTCAGCAGATGCCGCGAAGGTATTGTAATACATTTTTCTATTATTGCGTGGCAATCATGATTTAGGTGTAACAGGCACTTTGCCTTCTGTCTGTGCATCACTTACTAAGGCAATGGTACACTGCATTTGCACATGTGATACTCAACTTCGGCATTTTGTATTTGTGACTATATTACCAACTGGTCGATCGCGGGTTATCAAGAAATTTTCTAGTCGATCCCAGTCGAAGACAAGTTGGCCACCCATGAAATAGACTGTATTAGCCAACATAACACACACATATGCCACCCAGCACAACAAAACAAAGAAGCATACCAGCAATATAAGAGCAGCTTGCTACTTCCACTTCACCGGAAAATATTTACGATGAAGTAACACGAATTATCATCGATTGTGATGAGTGCAGCACATACTGACAAAATCACTCTGATTTTTTGTGAATACAAAAATCACAGTAAAGAAAACAACAGCACCATCGTATGTGACATCTTGAACAACTCTCAGAAAAATTTTGTTATAGAAACCAAACAAATATCCTGATCCTGATCCAAATTTTTTCAAAAACAAATATCCAAATCCAATCCTGATCCAAAAAAATCGCAAGTATCCTGCAGGATATCCAATCCTGATCCTGTCCATGCTCACCTCTG
>JGI24022J15233_10006473_pt1 | contig 12697 bp, 7 predicted proteins | sample Ectturendosymbi2_FD_15233 | JGI IMG/M metagenome (IMG submission 15233)
AGCAGCCACGAGGTGTCAGTTGAATTAAACTTGTCGTTCATCGCTCCGTTGGGCAAGCAGATGACAAAGTGCCAGAGCAGAGCGCTAATGGTCCGCAGCGAAAGAATCGACATCGGCGCGTCGACAAATTGGGCGTTGGCGAAAGCGTACGAGCCAAGCAAGGTTGCCGTAACAGGGACGAAAGCTACGGCCTCAATCTACCATGGTGGTCCTTTGTCTCTTCTCCAAGCAAAGTGTTTTCAAACAACCGGGCACTGTCAACTAGCCGCAACGATATTTACCGGTATGTCGCTTCCAAACGGCAATAGGAAGGTGCTGTTTGGTTTGGCACACTTGATTGGTCACGCCGCTTGAGCACTGAAAGTGTGACGGTAGGAAAATAAAATCACGGGCTGGATGCCTGCACTACATCCGATAAATTATAGTAAACGAAGTTTAGTCTTTGGAAAAAAACTTCGGCAGGGAAACAATGCGACTTCAGGGACTTGCACAGCTGATTTCAAATGATCTTTTGCGTACTGAAGTCTGAATGTTAATGCATTTCAAAACAAGGTTCGTAGGTTTTGGTAAACAATCAATACCAATTCTTATCACTCCTAACACCTCACGACAGCTAATTTTCGAAAAGAACAGAAGTAAACGAATTTCCAGCAGATAGTTGTACCAACGATCGAACAACAAGGGTCAAGGGAATCTTTCGACACTTTTCGGCCGCGTTGTTCGTTCATTAGTACTTCGGCAAAATGGCAAGAAATTTTTGTCCAGTTAAAAGCACTCCGAGAAAATAACTGAAGGAACTACGATGTATATTTGTCCTCGCAATACATTTGTCCTCGACAACCGCCACAAACTTGGAACGTCATCTGTTCACACAAAGGCAAAGAAAATAGAATAATTGCGAAAGGTTTTTATGCTTCTGTTGTCGAAACCATACACGTAAAACCGATTTCAATTTGTGAGCGTCAAAAAGCAATGGAACGCAAAAGACATGGGCGACGGCACGAACAAAAGAGGTCGTAAATTTTTCTGCCACATCAACCCTGTATCTTGTTACCATCCGATCGAATAACGTTCTGCTGAATGGAAACCGCCCAGCGTTCCCATTAGCATCTTTTTGTTTGTCACTTCCCCTGTCGTTGCTTTCGCGAGCAAACTGCGCCGCGGCAGTGTTCGTCTGGACATCTCATGAAAAAAGAACTTTGCTTTCGCCAACAAAAAACGCGCCAGAAACCCGTGAAGGGCTCTAAGACGCTTTTTACATTTGCACAAGGTCAAAATGCAAATCTTGCGTTGATATCAATGTATTACAAAAGGGTTTTGAAGTGAACTTTACTTTTTTTTATAGGAATACGTGTAGCAGCGTTTCGAGGGAGCGCGAGAAACATCAGCACCTAGTGCTATCTTATTTATACAGTTTTGGTATTTGAAGAGAAAGTCGGTTGAAACAGGAACTGATTTGACCTGTTTACTTGGCAAAGCGATCAAGAAAGAAGATCGTTTAGCTGCGAACGTTTCTGTTTCAAGTGTTACCCCGCGATCTCCAATCAGCAGTTCTATCTCACGTTTCTAGGTTTACACAGTTGCGCTAAGCGTGCCCAAGTAAACTTTTTGAAGTAGCATGATGTGAACGCCAACGCAATTGATTTGCGGTCTCACTGAATATATCAATAAAATTTGACGCAAATCACGGCTGGCAAAGCCTTTTCATACGACGCAAGCAGACTCCAGCAGGTCGCATGAGGGCGATGTAACGACAAAGTTTGCTTAGCACTTTCAGGCATACGTATGCTAAAATTGTCACGCACACTTACTTCCACGAACATAGAAAGCTTGCATGTGACGTCACCCAGCAACCACTCGGCCGTAGCGACACTCATTATGGTTTGGTAGGCTGTTGAGGGGAGACAGGTGACCAAGAAGAGGATGTGGCAAACACTTATGTTGGTGATGATGACGTAGGGAGTCGCGAGAGCGTTGGAATTTTTTCTGCAAAGCGATACATCTCAGGAAACAAATATTTACGCCGTTCGCAAAGCAGAAATCCACAAACAGGTGATTTTTGTTAAAAAAATTATTGTCTAATAGCATCACTTAAAACACCATGCACTTGGGGTGGATTAAAGTCCATCATTTTTCGACGCCATAAAGCTTGCTATACCAAAGCAGATATCGCAGTATTACGATTTAGAAGTGCTTTCAACTCAAAACACAGCGCACACTTTTGACGCCTTGCTAAAATAGACCACGCCCAGATCGCACAAATGGCTTGCGCTGCTTACTGCACTTGGAAATATCAACAAAGTTCCTTATAACTTTGAATTACAGTATGCTACATCTAAGGATCAAGACTTTAAATAATTCATAATGTCATTGTAGTAAAAAGAAACATCCTGTGCTTCTTCATACAGGTTTAAAGTTCAGCGTCCCTTCCGTAAACTCAACAAAATAATGCATCGTAAATTCAAAACGTTTTTGGGCGTGAAGCTTTACTTGAAAGTTTTATCAATATAAGGCAGTTTTAAAATGATTATGCTTTTTGACGTTAGTTTGCAACGGAAAAATATCTGAAAAAAACTTATTTTTTAATACCGTTCGACTTCTGGAAATGCAGTTTCACATTTAGCCCACGTTAAATTTTGCGTTCAACCATATACAAATTCGACACGAATGCAATTTTTGTTCAGCAAATCATGTGAGCCACTGTGTTGTAAAATCTTTCCAGGTGAACAGCACATTTCTGGGGGAAGATTCTCCCGCGGTGTCTACATTACTCTTTATCCCAGTGATAGACGAACCCTGGGCGTGAAGTGGTATTTTGTTTCCACCAATAATACTGAAAACCTAATCGATTATTTTGAATAATGCTCGTTAACTTTACACGCTGTAGAAACTTTTACATTTTGCAGTGCAGTGCGTCTGCGTTTCATCTGCAAACATTAAACGTTACGAAAAAACAATACAAATTTTTTTCGGTAAGGAAAACCGACTGAGCTAAGTGCAGTAATTATTCGTAAGGGCAATTTCGCTCAACCGGATCGATGCATGAAAAGTTCACACGAATACAACTACTCACTACTGGCGGAACCTTATCCTCCGGAACAAGAGTTTCGAAAATTTGATTGAGAATTTTTATTTGGTAACTTTTTGTAACAAAAACAAATATCTAGTCGCGTGCCACTTCGAACCTCAGGTTCCAGTCTATAAAAAGGTTTTTGAATATTCTTTGAGCTGAAAACTAAGAAATAGCTACAAAATACGTATTCAATTCTCGGTGCAATCAACGTGTCGATTTAACGGTTACTTTCAACACAAGAATAATATTTTTGGTGTCAGTCAGTTTGCTGTAGCAAAACAGTTTTTCAAAGACTCTTTTTGATTAAACGTTATCTTATAATAATTGTTACATATAGGACGTGACTGCTTTTCTGCATACAGTCACTTGAAAGGAAGATCAAATGAAATCAAGTTCACCTGTTAAAAACACATTGTTGGCCATTCAATCAGAATGGCCAACAACGTCACCTAATAACCCACTCCCTTTGGCAGAGCGAAAACAATAATAAGGCACCGCAAAATTGCAAATGACTCGCAAAACACTTGCGGTAACATTGTAAATGTAATCGTATCTCAAGAACGGTTTATTAGGCCGTGGCCTCGCTCTCAGGTCATGTTTTTATAAATCCGTGCATGTTTTCTTTTGAGTCATTTTCACACATGAAACGCAGAGTTAAATAAAATAACTTTCCCGCTTTAGCTTCATCTTCAATACGACGCCACCTGTCGGACTGGTTCGTAGCTGCTGTAAGATTGCCAACTACTGAACTTACTTGCTGTGATAATCGAACAAAAACATGATGTACATACCTCATTCGACGAAGTAGGAATGCAATGACGCAGATATGCCCAATCACACCAGCAACCAATATGGCGCTATAAACGAACAGTATGGTGATGGCAGTCAGCCGTGCAGATCTGTCCGCATCATTGTCGAAAGGCGAAAGCAGGTAGAATTTGTTCTGCTCCATTTCGTGATGAAGCTCTTATACACCACGTCTTTGATATTCACGCAAAAGTTTAATACATTTAACCTCTCATCTGCAACATACAAAGCATACGTTTCTGCTCAAAATCCGCTGTCTTGTATCCAAGGAAGAGAGCCGGTTGATGTAATGGTTTCAACGTGCAAACCTCAACAATATTCTTGACTTCATTTCTTACGCAGCTGTGGGCAATTCAGCAAAACGTTTTCGGCCACGTCGCTTTGCGTTTAGGCCCATCTGTCGCTAATAACATTTTGATTCGTTCACGCCACTTCAAAGCCGTACAAGAAGTGCTTTCCGAGGCTGACATTCAGCTCAAAAGAGAGCTTAAACCGCAGCGCGACAGTCGGTCTTGACGCTACTTTTCCCCACCAGTGCTCAGCAAAAAGCTGAATTTCGTTGGCTCTTCCGCGCGGCATTCTTTCGTACCAGCTTGATTTGTCTCACAAAAATCGTTAAAAATTTTTACCAAAACAAACTTGCCACAGCTGCGCAAAGATGACACCGCCTTCGGCTGTCAGCTACTTGAACCGCATCCGGCAAAACAACTCAAGAACCGCAGAGGCAATTTGAAAGTATCAAAAAACTTTCGTACGGAGAATATCCTTAGTCAAGGTATATTAACATGTTCCCTTTGCTAGGGCGTTTCCGTTGATCGATCACATTTGCTTGTGGCCACGCCCTGCACTGCCAGCAGAAGAATATGAGAATCGATTTGATACAACTGAAGATAATCAATATACCTTTCTAAATTTTAGTAACCTTACCAAAAATGCTACTGCAAAATCAACGCACAGCTGCTTCACTCTTGGTGTAGCAATCACAATCTTTTCAGGCAAACTGCTGCAGTGAAAATCGGAAGTGTAGTCGTGTTAACAGAGGAGGATGCTATCCTCCCACTTATTTTAAGGAATAACTGCATTCATTTACCTTTTTATTACACTGCTAAAATAGCGGCTGGTAGTTCAACACTGTTTTGTTGATAATATCAAAGGACGTATTTATGATAGAGTTTTCCCCATCCCTTTCTTTAGCAATACACCACTGGTTAAAAACATAGCATAACCTTGGCAATCTGTGAAAAACCACAGTAACAGTTTTCCCGCAAGTGACAATACAGTCTTCCTCACATCAATTTGCACAGATGCAAAACTGCAGACATTATGTGAAGCGTTATTTGTGATTTGTCACCATCAAACTTCTCTTAAATTTGGGGATTGGGTTTTACGTCAATTAGATTTCACAAAATGTTTACCAAAAAAAATTTTATAGCGCTTTTATTGTGGCTAAAAATGCACTATGCGTGCTCCTCCCTGACCCAAAACAAACTTCACTAGAGCTGCTTTAACTTGCCAGAGCAAAGCTACTCTTTCCATGGTAGAGATTTGCTACTTCATGCTTTTCTTCGACTTCAACATCTCGTTTTGAAGCCCTGTTGACTGCTACGCTTCGCAGAAACTAATCAAATGCTTCTAAACATCGCAACCTCTACAGCCCCTCTATTTCCGCCATTGCTTCAGACAACACCTTCTTCACTCCAGTGCCTTCGAATAGAGTCACATTCCCGGGCGACAGTTTCGTGCAATGCTGCGCGTAAACTTCACTTTAACAAACAGCAGTGCCGCGTGTTCCGCCTTTTCCACCTTGGCACGTTTACACAACATATAATGGGAAAGCGAAACACGCCGACAGCCATGCTTGCTCGTACACCTGTATCACCTTGCCACGCGTCTGGGCAGACCGCTGAGCAATCTCAAAACAATAACCCTTCCACGAACAATGGGTAGCGCATGCCCTTGCGGTGGAAAAAACAAAAATACTGTTATCTGTCGAAGTCACAGTAACTTACAATACTCCAAAGCAAAGCATCCCGTACCGCGAGCCAAAGCACGTAAGCTTAGGTTGCCTGTGGGCGCTCTACCTTTGATCACTTGTACACATAAGAGATTGCCAGAACCAAGGCTTTGTTTGATTCGTAATTTCAGATGGTGACGCAGCGACGCACTACAAACCGTCCCTACCACTTCAAGCGCGTGTACCTGAGTGAATCACAACGATTTCGGCTGTTCAGAACACCTTACCGTGGATCCAGACGTTCAGTGATATGCGTCTGTCGTTTGTTGAACACATCAAGCGCGTATGTTTGAAGAAGGCTGCTGTCTTATCCTACCGATAATCCTATAGCCTTTCAGAGGTTGTGCGATACATTCAATGATCGGCTGAACGTGAAGCACGGTGTGCAGTTTCTACTACTGCTACTGTAGCTCCACCCAAGTGTTGCCACCTCCTACTTCGAAGCAACTGATCAAATAGTGGCATGTAAACTTCACTGCTTGATTACCTAACGTATTTTCTCTGCTTTAAATCCAAATTAGCCTGAGAAAACTTCAAGTTGTTGTACACTGATTGCAAGACACAGTCAACCGATTAGCTCGAGCTAGCAATGGACATTAACATTCAGAATGCTGTTCTCGATGACATGCACCTGGATCAATCAAACAACGCTCAAAAACGCTTCTGTTTATTTTGTGGCATGCAATGCAAACGCCACAAAACTGTGAATCGGCATCCTGCCGGACTGAAGGACCAGTTTGTACTCTTCTGCTCAACCACGCGTGTAGCCAACTCGTGTCCGCGAGCCGAGCGAAATCCGCTTAGCAACGTGATGAAAACCTTTGCGACACTGCGCAGTCCTTGTAATATCGATTAAAGTGCAGTCCCACCATTGACGCAATTCAAAATCAGTCGTTCTATGTGGGTGTCACGGAGTCACGATCAGGTTTTGATGAATCTGGAACTCAATTTCGCTTTCGTTTGTCACAGACGTTTTCACAGAAAAAGCGGTGATCTGAGATGACTAGAATCTTTTGAGTGATCTTTTTACGTAGACGTTGCGGAATGGAAAGCATTGTCAAAATGCTTTTGAACGGTAGTTTTTCACATTAAAAAAAGGCGTTGAAAATATCGCACAACCATGTGCACTTACATTATAAATTTTGTTAATCTGACGAAACCTGCCAAGGATTTAAGCTCAGTGATGCCGGGCAGGAGACCGAGGAGAGGGAGTAAAAAGGTGAAAGGCAATGAAAACAAAAAATCTAGATGAGGGTCACTGTCCTCGTGTTCTTTCAGCCTTTCAGCACTTTTTTCCGGTTATCTTCTGCGTATTTGAAGTTAAATATCCCTTCTGCACGTTAGTGTTAGCTGCGCAAGTTGTGCAGAAAGCTTTATTGTTTTCTACGTTACAAATAATTTCTTTCAAGTCGATCTTGGTAGATGATGCAATCACATACATGCTGTTTACAAAAAAGGCGCATTCATTCCCTCTGTCCGCCTTTGGAAGAGCAGGGAGGACTATAGCCTGTCATGTCCCAGCTCTCTGGCATCGCTGGTTAAGTCATTGTGAAAAAATACAATGTTCACAAACCTTTTTTTGCACCATCGGAAAAAGTAAAATTCTGTCGATGACATCGCTGTAAACGTCTTCGCGCATTGCTGGTTTTCCCCTTTCATTTCACGCTTTGCAATGGTGCTTTTATGAGCTTCCATACGTTAAGCAGTTGGAGAACAACGAAAAGCTCACTCAAGCCTTCATCTTTGTCAAGCGGCTACGTAACCACTTGACCACAAAATTACCATGGGTCAAATCGATTTAGAAATATAGTGGAAAGTAAATTCTAAGCTATTGTAAGATCTGATGCTTCTCATTTAGAACGTTTGAGGCAAGCTACGGTCAGTCATAAAGACACGTAGCTCAGCCACGCCCACATAACGAGTTTGAATGAACGGCAAATGCCACTTGTGAGCAGTTTTGATCTTGCTTTGTATAAGAATCAAAAATGTATTAAGTGTAGGGTATTTTCTCTCAATAGCGCTTTTGTGTTGCAATCCGTTGATGGTTTCAGACATATTTTTGGAAAGTTTTTAAGACAATGCAACGTCGCTTCATGAGTATGAGTGGAAATGGGGGGAGGTGAAACCGAAAATTATATTAATTAGTCATGCGTAGATTTCCATGGCCATTTCTCACTCGGTCTACCTAGTACCTCATCAAACAGCAGATGCCCGTTTTTGCTTGTCCTGTCTCATCCGAGATTTTCACGCAGTGAACACGCCGGCACAGAGCTTTGATGTTTTGTTGTTGTTCTTCACATCGATGCCTCGATACCGCTTAACAAAAGAGAAGTGTTGGGAGTGGGATTGTCAAATTTTGCGGTGGTTCAAAAAGAATATCAGCAAACACTGGCTGCGACAGCTCTTGAATATTTTGCGATAGCGTCTCGCGCGTGCCTCCGTCAAGACAGTAAGTTGCTCCGAAAAACTGCCGATTTTTTGCTTTCATCAAATGTTTGTAAAAAATTTTTATTGATAAGTTGTTGTTATTTTTCCGGCAAAATGCGTTTGCTTGCACGTTTCGAAAAATTTGGGATCATGAATGAATCAGCATGGCCTGAAGCAAGATCAATATGATTGAATGGGCGTTGCAGCTGTATCATGTCGGATTTAAACCCAGGGTGGCGCCGGTTCCGTAGTAAAGTTTAATGACCTTACCAAGGTCAACCAACCGTGAAGGAAGGTTTTCAATATTTTTTCCTGACTTACGTATGAAAGCTGGCGGACGTTATTGTACAAGTGACAGCACAATCTAAGCCTTCGCTTGAGCCAAATACGGAAGAATCAATTTCATGAGGATTTAAGATGGTGTAAACACGACACTTCTTGATGCATTTTACAGCACTGCACAGGGTTGCCAGATGAAAATTTCAATAAAAAAACAAACAATGCCAAAAAGAGGCCAGAAAAAGCCAAACGGACTGTTTAAAGGCCAGAAAAAAGCCAAACTTTATTTGCGGTATTGCCATTCCTTGTCACAAAAAACATCTAAATTGAAAGAATATCAAAAAAATTTTTCTTCGAAATTACAATTAAATCTTGCTTGGCTTTGTTCTGGAGCACTGATCTTCCCTGACTTTTCATGGTTTGTGCAATTGCACACTTTGGGTACAGTGGGGCCACAGTTTGCGTCGTGATCAACCGGCAACTTTCTGCACGAAAGTCTCTCCCATTCACTCCTGCATGTACTTGCGATCAGAATCATAAGAGCCCTTCCACTTCGACGTAATTATTGCATTTCTACCGCGGAGACGCAGACCTGTCTGCAAGCGCTGAGAAAGTTTAGTGCTTACAACACAATATACATTACACAGTGCAGTGAGTGCACACATTTCCAGTGATTACGCAAAAACTTAATTTCGAATCTAACATCCCTGAAATATTACAAATATCAGAATGCGGGCGTCTGGTAAAGCATTTATTGCAAAAATTTTGCAAATGTGTTGCCGAAAGACATGGAATAGCAAGATTTTCCTTGATAAGAACCTATTTCCACGTAAAAAAGGCCAAAAAAGAGCCAAAAGGCCAAACACATTTTTTTAGGCCAGGCAACTTGAGACGAGGCGAAAAAAAGCCAAAAAAACAACTAAAATTTTTTAGGCCAACCAACATGAAACGAGGCCAAATTTCTGAAATTTGGACTAAAAAAGACCAACCTGGCAACCCTGGCACTGCATGAAACTCTCGAAGCCCAAATGACAAACCGTACCACACGGCTTCTTGTCAAAGAGCTAATTTTTAAAAAAGTTACTGAAATTTTTTTCTCATCACTTTGACTGACCTTTTAAATCTATCAGCATCAAAATTATATCTTTAAAATGAATCAAACATTGTGCCACCGAACTCTGCTGGAAATTGATGAGCTTTGACTGAATGCTGCTTCGTGAGATGTGCAAAAACGATTGGTATTTTTTATTTGTCCTTTTTGTAGAATATCTTTCTAGAAACCTTGGGTAGAATTTATTATTTTGTCTTTTTTGTAGAATATCTTTTTAGAAACCTTGGGTTTTAGTCAGGATGTTCTTTTGTAATGATCGATGGGTTTAGGTCGCGAAGAAGTAATAACTTCAGATGACTTGTGTGTCGCTTGGATGACCTGGAACGACGCGCCTCGTTAGAACAACGCTCCAAGATGTTCAGCACTTTTCAGCGAAGTAAATCATCTGTCTTGTTCTCATTCTATTGCAACCCAAGAGTCAGTTTCAGGCAAAACATAAACGCTTTAAACTTCTAAAATGTTACCACGACACAAGAGAAAACAATTACTGAACCCCAAAACGAAACGTTTCGACTCTGCAAAAGTTAGCTTTTTGAATTTTGAGCAAGCGCTATCCGATTTCAAATTGGAACACACCTGTACGCTTTTAATTACAAGGCCAGCGCAGTTATGTATACTACGCAAAAATAGGTTTGGGGGTTTTGGTCAAATGAACGATCATGGCCATCGGGTGCTTGCTCGTGATACTGCGGAAAGAAAAAAGGCTTTGTGAAGGACAGATACCTGATTGTTGTGGTTTTGGCATTTGGTGGATGCGCTTCTGAGAGTTTTATGCAACTCCACATGAAAAGCATTTATGAAAAGCGCATCGAATCGATGTCCTGGTTGAAAATCAAAGCTCATAAAATTGCGGCTTGGGAAATATTTTTGAGACGCGCAAATGAACTGCGACATCATGCCAAACAGAGAAAACATCAGCTTCAAGCACTTGCGTTGGGCTGTCATGTAAAGAGTCAGTTTTTAGGAAATCAGTCTGCAATGAAAGCAAAAAAGTGTATCTATGACTATGGAACTGAAAAAAAAACTATCCGGCCTTTTTGTTCTTGTTCTAAAATCAATAAAAAAATATTTTCAATTCTTTGTCATTAGTGACAACCTTCTTGCAAGCGCATTTGGACTTCCACTTTAGTGAAGCATGTTTTGAAATCACTGCAAAACAAATGCACTTGATTATTATCCGCTAAAGGCTAAAATTTATACAGTGCTTTCAATTGAGGAAGTTAAAAAACGGCTGATCTTTCGCGACCTGAGCTGCCTCCATCATGGAGAGTCGGTTTTGCAGCCAGTCATTCCCCATGATGCCCAAATTACTGGTCGTAAACGAAATTGTCACCAGGGTCGAGGACCATTTTTCACGAAATTCGCTAGTTTTGTGCTTTGCTGCACTTTGTGGTTTAGAAGATGAAGTTGCGTTATCGGATGGGGTCCCTGGCGGTTTTAAAGCATGCTGGTTGCCTGTTAGTTGCGCAATGCAGATTTTAAAATTTATTCTAGAAAGCTTTTATCATGTGTATATTCGATTTTACTGTTTGCATGTTTTTGCTGTTTGTTTATTATTTTACTTCTCGTTAAATATTACTTCGGTCTGAAACGCTTAATGTGCAGTTTACTAACGTCGTAAACATTTTTGTGCGATGGTGAATAACAAACATTTTCCTGGGTAAACGTTCTCGTAGTAATAGTTGTTGGAGTAAGGATGTTGTTCTGTGCTGGGTGGAAACGTTCTTCTCAACCACCAGTTCATTTATGTATACAGTAAGTTCTGACCGAGACATCACGTTTGCTTTCTAACAACAATAATTGTTGTGTTTTCTCACAAAAAGATTTGCTACAAATATTTTTGTCAGGATCCACAGAGCAGAGATTAGTCGGGTAGCGCTCCAGTGCCCATTGGCCAAGCCCACCGAGAACAACCGTAAATCTAATGATTTTAATCAAATCCGGTGGCACTGAGGCGAATTCTCCGCAGCAAGCACTCCAAACTCACGCCTGTTATATTCGTTCAAAACCTCAAGTGCCTTCGAGCAGCGCAAGTTTGAAAAACAGCACGCTAGATTAACGCAATTGAAAAGTCGGCGTTGTGGCAAAGCATCACCAGACTTTTGGCTTTGTTCAAACTGCTAGAGGGCTCTCTGATTTTCCCACGTCGGCCAATTACGTACAAGCATTATGTTCAGCCGGAGGTGCTGTTTTGACGGCGGCTATCCGCAAGTAAAACACCGTGTTCAACGCATGCGTCCAATACGTTTTGCATTATGTTCAGCGAAGAATGCGGAAAAGAGTTAACGCTGCTCTCACCTGTACAATTTTATTACCCTTTGCTGAGGAAAGGGTAGAAACTCAAGCAAACGCGGTAGATTTCTTTGAGATATGGTATATTAAAACGAAGGAATAAAAAAAAACTGAAATGAAACGTTTTCTGTATTTTTATCCCCAGTGCCGAAACGTCTGAATAGTCCTCCAGATTATGCAAAGTTTTTGTAAAAAAAAACAATAAAAATTAAGATTTTTTACTGGATTATTTACAGGAAACAATAACCCAAAAATCATTGATTTAAATGCAGTAATATTAGACTTTCCAATAAATAACTGCTATTCGATCGTTGCATCGTCAGCCAACGGCACTAAACATTCCTGTGGACGAAACAGTTGTTTCTCGAAATGCCCGATATGATTTCATTTAAAATCGATGGTTGTTGCGCTAAAGTGGCTGATACGATTTTGCGTAAATACCAAGCTTCTTTCTGTTTCAAAAAACTGTGATCACACTCAGGGCCGGCCCTAGCAGGTGCGGGCCCCAATGCAAGACCTGGGCGCGGGGCCCCTCTGAGCAGTGACTTTATGACGTCATCGTGTTCAGTCGACCGTGTTGCGATCGGGGTAGAGCGCAGATTTACAGTGAAGCACTAACACGAGAATTGAGCACCTTTGCTAACGTTCGAGAGGAAATTCGCTAGTTCTGACGAGAGCGTTCTTTGTTAACAAT
>JGI24022J15233_10006474_pt1 | contig 12696 bp, 8 predicted proteins | sample Ectturendosymbi2_FD_15233 | JGI IMG/M metagenome (IMG submission 15233)
CGATCTGTGTCTGGACGACCCGACGGAGTCCGAACCCTCGCCATCGGAATCGTCGCCGCAGCAAATCGCAACGCCCGCTCGCGGACTGAAGCGCAAAGCAGAAGAGTCCAGCTGTGACATACAGAGACAGATCCTTCGCGTTCTGCAAGATATCCTGAAGGTGGAAAAACAAAGGCTGGAAATCGAAACGCAAAAGGTGAAGCTCCTCAAAATGCAGCAGTTGCACTGGTAGCAAAAATGCACGAAGAGCCTTATGTTAACGATGCTTGTGAGTGCGGACATCTGATTGGTGCGTAGTCGCAGGGTTGGCGCTTTCCGCCCGTTCGAAACTTACCTTCCTTACCGGCGTCTACAAGGAAGTGGTTGCGGCTTGGCTCACGCGCTGCTATTATCCGCAACGTTGGCAGCGAAGTGAGAAGCGCTCAATGTATGCGAATAGCAAAAATGAACAATCAACTGTCGCCTTCTCGTCCATCCGCATGCAACCACACTGAGTGTTCACCCTTGTACCGTTAACGAATCCGCTAACATGTCTGTGAAAACCCGCAGCCAGGAGGTGGTGTGCTCTGCTGTTATTTTTCATGCTCATCTACTGAGTCTTTCTATTGTGCTTTTCTACATCCTCTTCTCTGTTAAATGTACTCGGTGGTCGTGATCACCGAACGAACTTTGACCCCTTGTAAAGTATTTGTATGAAGTTCTGCCCTTGCTGTGCGATTTTTAAAGCAACTGTTGGCAACCAAGGGCTGATGATGGTCGGTGGATTATTCCGTACCGACCATTACCGTCTGATTTTGTTTCAGTACTTCCCCACTTGTGCGTCAACTGTCAAAAGCTATTGTTGATATTTGCTCCAGTGCAGGATATATGGGTATAATACCCATACCTATTGGGTATGTGAAAGTATGGTACAATCATACTTGGAACAGATTCTGGCCTAAAGTGCCTCTGAAAGGGGTCTCAAACACGCGGCCCGCGAGGGCATTTTGTGCGGCGCGCAATGCTTTTTGGGGGAATTTTCAAATAATTAACATTTAAGTTATTTAGTTTATTTACCGGTGTTTGAAAAGGCTCGGCCAACGAGTAAACAAGAACTTTAGAGACCGCTAGAAATGATTTGCGTATAACTCACGATACCTTTCACAGGAAATAAGATGTAAAAGCTGTTTCTAGACAGGTTCAGGTACTGCCATTGTTGCGCCAGTGTCATAATGCGGCTTTCGGTTACTTTATATAAGTCTTCATTTGAACCCTCAAAGCAATTTGAGTTTGAGACCCCTGCTCTAAAACGCCATTTTCTTTGGCGTTTTTAATAATACGGATGTATTGCTACTAACACTGTTGTAATCCTTACTTTTGCATAAATGTTGCAAGGGGTTTTATCGAGTTTTGTAAATGAAAATGCGCGCTTTTTTGTCACATGTCTGGTTAGTTTAATTATCAAAATGTAATGTGCGGCTTAATCGCGTCTTGAAGTCAGAAATTGGAGGAAATGAACTGCAGATTGAAGAAAATTCGGAGCACTTGTGGCGAAATGTCGCCAAACCTCGTGTAAATCTTCTTTGATTTTTCGCTGCGTTTGCCCTGCTTGGCCTGTGTTGTCACTTTGCAAACACCCAGGCCGATGCATTATGTGCTTAATCAGGTTTGGTGCAGGTTTCGAATGACTTTTTTCGTTTCGTACAATATAACTGTGTTTCAGAAACTTATCAGTATTCGCCTGTTTATCATAGAGCAGCATTCCTATATTGTTCTATTTAAGATTTCTAATCCTCGAGTGCATTGTTTTTAATGCAGATCGCAAGTTAGACTAAGCTCGTTGAACAGAATGCATGTTCTACAAACACGTTTATTTGAATAAACTGAGATGGACTGAAAGCTACCTGCACGCCACACTTTCCCTCCTCACGCCTTATGAGAACTAACCCGTATGTTCAACGCACGATACGTGTATCGGAGATCACGGTTGATTACGTGCGTTCTCGGCCCATCGCGAAAACAGTGACAGTGTTTTAATATCACCTGCAATTTTGGACTCGTTCAGCAACAAAGTCACCTTTGAAGTTCCCGGTAACGGCGCCACCCCCCACATGTCTCCCTGGCTCGAGCAATCACGGAACACTTTAAAAATGAATGGCGCCTGCAGCTCTCCGGGGAAGACACGAAAAAAATCCAATCGTCTTCGTAAAATCAGTAACACAAATGTGCCGATGATAAATCCCCAAACAGCCCTTGCTGGGAAAAACATTAGCGACTGTAATGCACATTTCACTAGAAAAAGAACCTTTTGCCATTGACTACTTCGAGCCACCTGCATGCTTGCAAGACTTTAAAAGTCAATAATAGCAGCGCAGAGCGTTGCATAACTCAGCCAACTGATGATGTCCGACTTACTGTTCCTGAGCAGCAGACTTGCCTGAGAGTACACTTTTATATACCTTTACGTTATTTGTTTGGCTGCGAGACTGATGGTAAAGCCCAAGTACAGTGAAGGAAACTCACCTACTCTTGTGTCCTTGTAAACGAGAGGCATTTGACAAGAGGTGCTGAGATCAAAGTTCGGTTCCAAGGAAAGTGACGGCATCTGGTTTCCGCCGAAAATACCGGAAGTAAGATCCCTGACGATCTGAAACAGTATTGATCACGATAAAATATTGACCAAGCTACAAAAGCAATGCAGCAGCCGAAGATGCTGACAGGATTTTGAACTCGCCAACAACCAGAGACTTAACAACGACAAACAAATAGAGGAATTCTATTTGGATACGATTTCAGGACTGAGGATACGTAGAGTTACATGGAATCAGTTTCATAAACCCATTTTAAAATCTTGCTGATTGGCTGGACTTCGTCATCTTTGTAGCGACAAGTTACTTGAAAACAGATATGTGCATGAATCATCGCAAAGTCATGAAAGCTGAGCCCAGTCGTCTGCTTTCTCCAAAGTTTGCAGGAAATCAAGAGCTTTTAATTGTCTAGTGGAGATCGTGAGAAAATGTCCACAATCTGCATAGAATCACGTGATTCAAAATGCTACAACTGTTCCTATTTAAAGCAGTTTGTCATCATGGCTCTCCAAAAATGCAGCTGATATTTCGTTGGTGATATTTCCCATTCGTTGTGACACGAGAGGCTTACCTGGTGAAGCTCGCGATAGTCGAGGTTCGGAACGCCAGCTTCTTTGGGTAGTAGTACGGTCAAATGCTGTTCCTGGCTCACTGATAAATTCGATATGAGACCACACGGAAGGCTAGCTTGACCCCTGCAAACGGTATTACCGCCACATAGAGGTAATTTGTGAAAGCAGTTTGCGCCCGCACAAACACAGAAAGTAAAAATGCAGACGGAATGAATAAATTTAGATGATTATGTTTGCTTGGTTAATGGTTATTGGAATCGAGTACTTTTTACGTTATTTTGACGTTACACAACACGCTACGTCTTTATTTTTTGTGATTCCTATAATTCACCATAGCAAGGGGGGCGCCTATTTGACATAAATTTTCGAGAATGTTAAAAATTCTGAAGCACACTAATAAAAAGCTTTAAAACAGTTTCTACATTTTTTAGAATAAACGCCATCAAATTGAAAACTTCATGAAGTAAGTAGTAAGTAGGCCTACCTGTGTGACCGATCGTACCTTCGCCGTACTTGCGAAGAACGTTGGCTCTTGGCAACAGTTTTGAATTTTTCAAGTTTTAAAATTGTTTTAGAAGAGTTTTTTCCCCGAACTGTATTAGACACTAAGGATTGGCTTTTGCAGACCTGGCTAATTATGCTAAACGTACAAGTTTTCACTTTTGTATGTTGCTTCAAGAAGATGTAGAGCACAGCAAACGTGGCTCTGAAGAGAACTGTTTTAATGAAGGTTTTGTAATAAACATCCTTAATTACGAAATTGTGTGACATTTTTTTAATCACGCCATTTGGATCAATTGCAGCTTAGTATTTGCAGAACTAGCGTAATGTGTTATGATTTTGTCAGTTACTGCATGAAGCATCCTCTTCTAGTCTCATTTCATCCTACTATTTTAGATGGTGCTGTTCATAAGGACAAAGACTCAATCAATCTTTGTTTGTGTATACACGCAGGAATATTTACTCATAGAGTAACAAACAACATGACACGACAGCAAATCAAATGAAAAAATAACCAAAGACGTACGCAGGGGATTGGAGTTGAACCCCCCTTGAGTTTGATATGTTACAAAAACTTTATTACCAGGCAAAACAGATTATATATGTTTACGTATATCTTTTGCTTGTTTATTGACAACTTAACGCACATCGGCCTTACCCCCGGCTCCAACTTTCCCTGTAACCTCTGGGTCACTTTAAACAGGCTCAGAACTGGAGTCGGACGTTTCAGCTCTGACATGTGTCAGGTCAGTGGGGGTTGACAGAGACAGCCTCGTGCATATGCGCGGAGGAGAGCCAACCAGCACACCATATTATTTACCACTGTGAAGCCCTCCGACCACCAAACTCCCTTGATGACTTGGTGTCTACCGGTCCAGAGGGTATTCGCCGATTGGGCCGACTTGTAGGGATCACTTGAGGGACGCTGCTCATGCGAAGGAAGAACTTAGCGCAAATACCACAGAATGAATTTGCATGACAATTTCAAGGAACGTTGTAAATGGACCACAAGAAATAATTAGGTTTTGGTGGGAGTCTGGGTTATCGTCTGTATGCAGGAACCACCTCACCACTTTTTGCAGACCTTTCGCTGTGGCGTAACTAGAGGTTTAAGCCATGGGGAAACATAGCTGAAGTGGGCCCAATGGCCACTGTCGGTGGCCCACTGCCCAATACTCAGAAGAAAAATTGAAAAATGATAGTGAATCCAGATGTGGATGGATTAAAACCCCAAATCATAGAAAACACTCCGAAAAACGCTAAAAAAGAACAACTGATCGAAAACCAAAAGAATACTAAATACCAGAATACTGTGTAAGCTAAGGGGTGGCCCGGTTTTTGCATTTACTGTAGCTTGCAGGGGGGGCGGTTCGCACCCCTGGCCCCTGTCAATCACGCCAATAACGTTTCGTCAACTACGCATTTATATGATTGGGTTACGTGATAGTTCACTTTGTCCGTAACAATTGTCTTTATTTTGTCGGCAATGGCTGATCAGCGCACGCGCTGAGGGTATTAGCGACATTATCAATTACTTTAGCATGGTAGAACTCGTTAAACGAACTCAAACTCAGGAACATAGGCGTGGCCAAAGGAGCCATGGCCCCCCAAATTTGTAAAAAATATAGTCATTTTGTGCTTTGAGAGGCGCTTTTCCAAACAAAATAGTGTTATTCGTTTAAAATCAAAGATTTTGCCCCCCCCAAAATTTCTGGGCTGGCTACGCCACTGCTCAGGAACTGTTTAAACACAGAAACGTTTACGCATTTGATGTCTCAGCAGGGAAATAGAACTAAAAGTTTTCTGGATTTCTATTATAAGAAATATCGAGATGATTCTATGGAAAATGTCATTTTGTTTTCTGACGTGGAGGCAGCTAGTTCTGTTAGTTCTGAAAGTGGGCGCAGCAGTAATGGCAAACAGAAGCTACTAGAGGGTTTTGCAGAAGAATTTCAGACGTCCAACCAGCCACTATCTAGCTCTGCGCTAAAATGCTAGCAAATGAATTTCACTTTGCGTAAGAAAAACTTACTCAAAGGCAGAAAAGCTTCGAATATTGAAAAATGTTTGGACACTCGAACAGTACCGTAACTGACGTGGGGGAGAGGGGTGAATCTCCAACCGGCCAAGCTAAATGTAAAAATGGGCCCCACTTTGCTTATATTTCGGTGTTAGTATTCTATTATTTTTCAGGAGGTTGTCGCATTTTTGCGTTTTTTGAAGTATTTTCCGGTGATTTATGGTTTCAGTATAGACATCCACATCCGGATTCACCACCATTTCTTTGCAATATACTTCATCTACTGGTGCCCTAAGCCTGAAACACGCCGCTGGTCGTATATAGCACGAATACGCAAAAATACCTGAAGTCAGGAGATAGCAACCAGCTGGCCGTGCTTTGCGCAATGAGTTCCTGCAATTCTTCCTTATTGAATGAATCAAAGTATGCAAAGGCATCTCTGTGTGGACCTGTATCTTCAGCAGGGTTCTGTTCACATTTAAAAATAAACGTTAATCAAATTTTAAACTTTGTACAAAAAGAGTTAAGCTAAAAATACCACTACAACATTTGCACCTCCTGAATCCCGTTTTAGTCGCTGATTTCAGAATAGGTACTTAGTCAATCTTCGCCGTTTGTCAGGTAGCTTACGTGGTTTCGTGTTATCAGCACGAGACGAACCAAACCAAATATTATCACTTCGTGGCAGTGATGGAGTGTCGAGACGTGGTCTCGGTTTTGAGACGCGTCTTGAGACCAATTTTTGTGAGGCTTTTCTCTCGAAGGTCTCAGCTCTCGAGCCCATTGTCTCGAGACTTTAAATGATCTATCGATACAGCTTGGTATAGCTTCTTTGACTGTTGGTTCTTTTTTCGGCAAAGGAAAAATCGAAGAACGTGCTAAAAATGCGAGAAATTCGACACTATAGCTCAGGTCGAAACTACCAAATTTTCAGGTCTCGACCTTGGCTGTTTTGGCCAAATCTGGGTTGCGAAGATTTAACCAAGTCTTGAGCTCGGAAATTACGGTCTTGATTGACCACATCTCCAATTTATGGGTGGTGCACTATATCTGACCAGTCCCGTCGCCACGGGGGGTTTTGGTGGGCTTAGCTCCCCCTAACAAAGCTCTAAGCACCCCAAATTGAAACGTGAAACACTATAAATAAGTGGTTTTGGTTAATTTTATAATGTCAAGCCCCCCTTCTGAAAACTTTCTGGCGATGGGTCTGTATCTGACACGTAGAATATCATGTTGAAGGCAAAAATACTAGTTTGCCACCTGCAAGTAATGTCAAATCATTAAACAATTTAAGTTTTCCAAGCGAACACAACAGGCTTACCGCTGGCCTTGGACTGCGTGCAGAACCAGTGGATCTCGCTGATGGTAGGCCGGCAGTTGCAGGTCGTGGTGTTGATCCAGCTCTGTAGATACAACGGCATAGTTATAGTATAGCTATTTCATAAGAACACTTACATACTGTACAGTGTACACCAACACACAGCGACAGAAAAAAGCTTTCGTAGTTTTTATCGGTGTAACTGCGCGCTGTCAGTCACAAAACTTTCACAATTTAATGAGGCTTATAAACTAGTTGTCAAGAATGTGATAGGCTTTATCAAAATAATCTCAGCTGCTAGTTGTAACTAAACAGTATCAAGCAACTGATTGTTTAGATGATTTTCAACAATCTTTAGTGGTTATTGCAAAGAAACAATGTATCTGGGAGCGTTGCATTTTTTGTTTGACACTCAGTTTCTCCCAACATTTTGAGTTTGTTTATGAATATTTATGCATAACTAAGCAACTTAACTCATATGTTGGGTCAAGATATGTCTTAAGACTGAATTGATTGGGTTTAAATTGGTTTCCCTGCGATTTGGAACGCTAAAAATGGAGAAGAAACATAGCCTTTATACTGGAGTTCAGCAGATTACAAACTCAAGGCAATCTATCTAAATATACTTGTCTTTTCATCAAACAAAGTATAACTTTGAAATAGGATAACGATATTAATTACAAATAAAATTCCAATCAGTCAGATACAAGATAAAGTCTGTTAGCAATCACACACTAATGAAAAAAAAAAAAAATGAAAAAATGTTTATCCATATTTATTTGTCTTGATAATGCAACATATGATTTTTGCTACAAAACAAGGTGTACCCTTTGTAATGAGTTTGCTTTCTCATTACAAAAGGGTACATCAAAAAGCCTTAAAAATTGTTGGGTTAAAAAAGTCTGTCAAAGTTTTGCAACAGGGCGTAGTATCAGTAGTATCAAGGAACAAAAGTATGTGTTAAAGACTAGAGTATGCAAATACTGTGTTTTGTAATAAAGTCAAAAAAAAACATTGTCATACAAACTCACTGCATGTTTTGAAACTGCACTCATACCCAACTGAATGTTACAAACATGCTACTATTTTCTGCTCAAGGTAAACACAATTTAATCTTCTCATAGGATAAATCTGCTTAGGTTCAGAGAATCAAAAAATTAGAAGCTGCCAATACTGAAATTCACCCACCGTGCAGCTCGAGGAGAAGTGAAATTCAACTGCAACTTCGATTCCCCCGTCTCTGGTGTATGAGCTGCACTTTGTGGTCGCACACTTGACATGGTTGGTTGTCATTCAACTAACTTGACAACTTAACTACATTGTGACTGTTTCTACCTTCAGTAAAAAAAAAAACAAATGAAAATTGGTGTATATTTCTTTAACTTCGTCTTTTATTTAACAAGCAGCCTATCATACTGAGGCCTATCTATCAAACAATATTGAAAGAACTTCTATACTAAATCTGAGCAAACTAAAGAATTCTTGGTTTGTCCAAATTGGATATGATAGCCCATTGAAATAAATTAGTAGCTAATTGTTGAATTCACGTTGAATTCACCCAGGGCATATAAAAAGTGGCGTTTCATACTAGGTAAAAACTAATCAAAACTTATGCAAAGGTTACAATTTGTCATGCTGTCATCACAAAACAATTGCATATTCTGGCGAACTAGTAGTTTTAGTTTTATTAATCATATGAAAAACTAAGAAACATTATTTCAGTAAGGTTAAATCTCTTATAATTTTCAAAATTACGTGTTTTTTTTCTGCAGCTCGCATACGTATGCTTTTGTTATATTCTAATAAGAAATAGATGGTTTACAAAGTATTTCATTAAAAATAAAATTTGTATTGAATTTTTTTCAAGGTATGGCCAAATAAAAAGTTAACTATGAATATGATGAAAAAATAAAAACATGAATTGTCAGAACTACTTGTTTTTTACAACAAAAAATTCAATCTTGAGTTTGCAGATCTGTGAGAAAGTTATGAACAATATGGAAAATTATAACGTGGTTCACATAAACTAAAGATTATTAAATAAATCACCACCATTCACAATGTTTTGTACTCAGTTTTCAAACAGACAAGGAGTTCTGAGTCCATATCTATTCTCTGTTTAGTGTGAATTCTCAACCCAGGTGGGCTCAGCCAGTGTGATATGCACAGGGAGAAATGGATATGAATCACCAACTGTTCGTCAATATGTGTGTGTTTGGTCCAGCATTAATTTCATCAACACCTTCTGAATATATGTTCTGATCTTTCTGTTGAACATAATTTATTTTGATTGTAACAATGCACAGTGTATTTTCTCTTCCTAAAACATATAAACACCTGCAGCACCAGATGTTTATCTGAATGGTGTGCATGTTTAGTTTGTGGAACTAGCCAAAATTTTTCATGTGCTATTGGCAGTGGTGTAGCCAGCCCAAAATTTTGGGAGGGCCCAAATATTTTGACTCTAAGTTAGCAAAAGTATTTGGTTTGGGACACTGCCTCTTCAAGCACAAAACAACAAGATATGCTAGAAATTTGAGAGGCCATGGATGCTTCGGCTCCCTGGTTATGCCTATGGCTACTGGTATTTCATGCCGCACTAAAAGATGACAATGACATTCAGAGACAAATGAAATCACTTTATTGTGCCACAAACAAGTTCTGAGGCACATTTTCTCACTACTCAACTGCAGTTAGAACTACGCTTTTGTGTCTATTACATGCCATTTTACACTAACTAATTCGTGCCCATTTAATGCCAATGTATGCTTTTCAAAAAGTATACACAGTCAGATATTATACACCTTTGCCTTGCCTACAATAGTGCCTTTTGAAATTTGCATTACACATCAAGGAATGTAAGTGTTTGCCAACATCAGGTTATCTGTTTTGTCAGGATATTTGACGCCTTGATTGGAAACCATTTGTATGCTTTTGTTCAACAACATGCACCTTACTCTAAGTCTTTTATTCCCTAAATTCAACTGTCTAATGCATTTTGCAAATCTCCATTTTCTAACATTATGTAATGCTTCTAAATTTATGACTGAATGCAATGGTTGCTGGTGTATTGTTTGAGTGTTTGCTCCTTTTCAGTATTGCCTGTTAATACTGACTAACACTTACCCTGTGACATGCTATGGCTCAGGATTTCTAAATTCTTGTGGTCTTTTAAATATCCTTTTGATATGCATCATGTGCCTGAGCCAAAACTCTAAATAAACAATCAAAAGCTTCAATGCATTTTCTGTAGTATAACTACTTTCAACATATTTTAAATATGTTGTTTGCTGAACCGCAAAATCTGGATTTCATTGATAGAAAGTTGCTTAAAACACAAAGTGTTTTAAATGTTTATAAAAGGGTTAAAACATACACAAACAGCACCAGTTGCATGAAATGCCTCTGTTTTTGTAAAACATATTGAAACAATAATGAAACAGACCAAACTTCACAGAAGTTTCAAGAATGCATCTGAATGTCAAATTACTTTTCTCTGCAACACAATAAGCAACAAGATTCTGTAAAGGTAGCAGCTCACAGAAACTAAAATAGAGACTTACATCTATAGCAAGATTCTTAAAAAATCACTCTTAGATGTAGTGGGACATCATTGTCTTAATTTGCTGAAACCACTCTGTTTAGTTAATTCTATTGTAATACTTTTTTGAAACACTTTTTAGAAATTGTTTTGATCTTGCCTTTTCATTATCAAAAAAGTTATCATACACTGTTTTTTAAAACAGTGATGCAAAGGTAGATAAAATAAAATTAAAACTTACCATACATTCATGTAATATCAATATGTCTCTGTCTTAGCCTAAAATAACTAGATCATACATCATGGAATCAAACTAAAATTTACCAAATTTTCATGCAATACAATATCTCTGTCTTAGCTTACAATAACTAGATATCATCACACTAACACAATTTGAAGCTTCAAGAAAGATTAAAGAGCGCTGTGCATGTTTTTGGTGATACTGTACTGTGGCATCAAAACTTATACACACAATACACCCCAAACATATTGTAATCTTTTGCTTTTGTACAAAAGTTTCTAGCTTAGATGAAGCTTATCTTAGCAGATAAAACAAGCAATCACAATTTGAATCTTATATTTCATTCTCAACATTTCGCAAATTAAATCTAGTTTTAAGGCTATCAAAAATTGAATGCTGGAAGAGTTTAAGCTTTGGCGTTGAGGTTCATTACAGATATGGCTAAGAATTTTGCTGTCTTCCACTGTAATAATAGTAGCCCTGTCTCTCTGAAGGAGTAAGCCTACTGAGACTCATTCGAAAATGATCCTGAGCTGCCATTCATTGTAACCCACATTATGTGATGGTGACCAAAAGTAATTATGATTTTCATTTGCTCATTTGAAAAACAAACAATCTTGTCTTGGCTACAGACACTCGTGAGAATCCAGCATGACAATGGATCTTTGTGTCAAAGTGAAACTTGATATTCATTTGTTGATCCTGTTGTGCATTTCAAATAACAAGGGCACAAACAATGAAATGAAACATCAGGCTCACAGGTAAATTTGTCCAGAGTGTTGCTCACAATACTATTGTGATGGAATGCAGTACAGCCAACAACTTAAAACGTCAACTAAGTTTCAAGTAAGACTTTAATTTTTGCCAAATATTTAAAAAAATCGGTCATCTGAATGTTTGTGTTTTCTGTAAGTTTTGTTGTCCCCCTGTTCTGTACAGTCAAAGTGTTATTGCTCTCATTTGTTGACTGAATAAAAATGCAGAAACCCTAACCCTAAATTAGTCGTTCATGCTAATTTTCATTGTCCTGCAAAGCTTACTGTTATACATCACAGTATCAGTCTATCTTACAACTCTGTTTGACTTCGAGCAGTAGAATAAGAACACTGTTACACGATTGGTGAGGATGATGTTCAAGTTGAGAATCGTGATGTAGTACTAGTAGTCTACAGTAGGTGATGAAGCCCTGTTGGTAACAGTAAAAATCACATATATTTGAAAAAATCAGTTTTTTTATCAAAAGAAAGTATTACATAGAAGTGATCAGAGACGAAATTTCGTAAACTCTCCGTACAATCATGCTTCCGAAGCACTGCTTACATACAGAACTGGTGACTGGCGTCTTTCGTTGCTCGGTTACACGCGATAGCACAGCTCAATCAGGCGTTAAAGAACGTACAACGGGTGAGCGCGGAGTGGGCTTTGTCGTACAGGAGCAGTTGGTTGGAACTATACAACTGTATGTCTCTTTCATTGAAGCAGCTGCTTCTTTGTGCGTATTTAAAATAAGCAATGATATATAATCCCCTGCATTACAGTATTTTTAACTGAATTAATAATAAAACCATTAAAAAAATGAAGCAACTGATAGCCAACATGTCTATCAACTAACTCCACGCTATGAAGCGTCGTGTAGGCCTATATCCGTTTCTGTACCCTTGTGTTCTTTTAACCAGGGGTATAGTGGCAATTTTATAGGTGCCGGAGCTCTGCTAGGCATTTTCGTTTATATTTGTAGGCAAAGACCCATCATTCACTGGTGGAGGTGACGGAGCTACGGCACGCTCCTGCAGGGGTCGCGTCGCCACGGGGGGCTTTGGTGGGCTTAGCCCCCCCAAATAAAGCTCCAAACTCCCCAAATTGAAATATGAAACACTATAAATTAGTGGAATTTTTGTCAAATTTGAATGTCAAGCCCCCCTGCACGAACATAAAG